>OIZE01000010.1_pt1 | contig 255884 bp, 226 predicted proteins | sample 1588421 | NCBI WGS metagenome assembly OIZE01 (sample SAMN03283251) | human gut metagenome | biome: human-associated habitat; material: feces | host: Homo sapiens | place: USA | collected 2013 | reverse complement strand
TCCATGCAGCATTTTCTTTTCGCTCATTAGGCGTCAGCGAAGATAAAGGACTGTTGACCAATATCATTTTGCGTTCTTATACGAAAGCAAAATATGGCTTGGCGCAAACAATATTGCTGCGATAAGCAACAGAATTGATCTGCTCATAATTCCACTAAACAAGAACAAAACTGAGGGAATAACAGATAGCGCCAGTGCTCTGAATATGCTGCTCTTCTTAAAGCAAATTATCCAAATTGCACAATACAACACTACTAATATCGCGTCCACAATAAGGTATATGGCAAATGCTTCGTCAGACCACCACCCGAACCATGTTCCAGGAATGTTAATTATCATAAAACCAAAGCAGCCAAACCTTCCTATCTGTTCTGCAACCTCAACAAATTTATTGCTCCATTTGTTTTGAAATCCCTCTTTGCATCTAACTGCAAAAATAATATTGGGTATCATAATAACTGCAATCATTATCAGTCCGAATATATTTAACCAGTCCATAACTTTCTCCATAAATTCACATCACCACATGCCCTTTTCTGGACGCACCACTGAATTTTATCTGATATTATCATAAAATCTCTGCAACACGATCGCCAACTCTTCCGGAGCTTCTATGTTTGCTTCATGACCTGTTTTCGCAAGTTCATGGAAACAGGCGTTGTTCAAATATTGGCAAAGTTCTTTTGAAGTTTTTTTGTTTGCAGCGTCCTTTTCCCCACAAATGAGCAATACCGGACAAGACACCTTATTCAGGGAGTCACTGAAATCCAATTCAGCCATCGTCCTGCACAGGCTGATAACATCCGCTTTTTTGAAACCCATTTTACCGAATGCCGAATTCGGCATAAGATGAAACAACATATTCTGAACTTTCAATAATTTTTGAGGCATTTTATACTGTGCTGCAATTAATACGAGCGCCTTTACTTTATCTGGGTGGTCTATAGCATAATTAAGTGCCAAAACAGCCCCTAGAGAAAGCCCACATAAAACAATTTCATCGTTCACCTTGTCACATTCTGATGAGAATGCCGAATATAATTCCTTATATGTAGCAGATTTTCCTTCTAACATCTCTGCCAAACTTAATTTGACACTACTTTCCGATACCTTCGTTTCTTTTATTACTCTATTCCAACTGTCTGGCTTTTGTCCTAGTCCATGCAAATATAAATACTTCATATATTGTTGCTCCTCCTCATGTGGGGACGTTCCTTCTCAATAGAATTCCAGCCTGTGCTCCACCAGCTCACTTCCCTCATATACGAGCTTGAGTGAGAAAAATCTCTCCTCCCCTTCAAGCAACAGCTTCAGAAATATCGCATCCCCGCTCCACGTCGGAAGTGTTGGCACGATCTCTTTATCTATCCATTGAAGATCACCCTCATCGCATATCTGGACATCCCCCTCAAATCCATCTGCGGTGAACAGGCACATAAGCTCATTCTCGCACTCATTGCTTATAAATGTCACCAGACCTCTGAATCGATATGATGTAAGCGTAAGTCCCGTCTCCTCCTTTATCTCCCTGAGAAGGCAGTCTTCAGGACTCTCACCCTCCTCGGCATGTCCACCTACACCGATCCATTTGCCTTTATTAATGTCCTTCTCCTTCTTTGTCCTGTGGAGCATCAGGTATCTTCCATCTTTCTCTATGTAACAAAGTGTTGTCATCTTCATAATTACTACTGTCTCCTTACCCTCTTTTGCACGTTTCATGTCGCAAATACAATTAATCTTTCTCGCTCCGTTCTCTGCTGTTCACTATGTATATTCCTGTGCACACCAGCACCAGCGACACCAGGCTTACCGGGCCAAGTGCCTGCGCACCCTCGCGGAGCAGCCATGCCGACAGTATCACGCCGAACACCGGATTCATAAATCCAAATACTGCAACTCTGGATATGGAATTGTACTTGAGCAGCATTCCCCACAGAGAATATGCCACCGCCGATACAAGAGCCAGATATATAAGCATCAAAACTCCTTCAGTGGATACAGTACTGAGTCTGCCTCCCATAACAAAACCGGCAGCCGACAGAATCATTCCGCCAAATATAAACTGGTAGCCACTGAGCATGACCGGATTGTGTTTTGCCGAATATCTCTTCAAAAATACCGATGAGAACGCATAAGCCACTGTCGACAGAAATATCGCACCCTCTCCTGACAGGCTCATCTGAAAGTTCATTCCGTTCATATTTATGAGGACAACTCCCGCAAATCCAACCAGACAGCCAAGCATCTTCTTCGCAGTTACATTTTCCTGATGGAATATGAATCCTGACACTATGATGGCAACGAATACATTTACTGCCTCTATGATCGAGGCCTTGACTCCGCTTGTGTGCGCGAGACCTATATAAAAGAACAGGTATTGTATGACTGTCTGCAGCATAGCAAGCCACACTATTTTGCCGGCGCAGCCCTTCTCCGGCTTTATGAACTTTCCTTCCAGCAGACTTCCAAATATCACGGCAAGGATTCCCGCCAGCACGAATCGCATACCGGCGAACAGTATCTGTGCCGACGTATCCGCACTCTCTATATTCCACAGTCCATAACCTATCTTTATACAAGGAAACGCACTTCCCCACAACAGGCAGCACAGCATGGCACCGAACCACACAACACTGGTCTTCTGCATCCATTTGTCGTTTATCTCTATCTTTTTCATATTTACTTCTCTCTCGTGTCTTTTATATCATAGACTAACAACATTATATACGATTATAACTGCCAGTCTATATTCTTTGCATTCTCAGCAAGCAGCAACCTGGTCGCAAGCTCTTCATCATCCAGTTCTACATAGTCACCATTTGCATAATATCTCCACTCGGCTGTCATCTTTTTCCCTGTAAAGTTCGTCTCCCTTATGACCCAGAACTGTTTTGGAGACAATCTCTCCTGATTATTTTTCATCAACGTATAGCACTCTGTGTACTTGCAATTCTTTACTAGTTCCTTGACATCCATAAATGTCTCACGATTCTGAACCTGACATATAAGCAGACTGCAATTCATCTTTGGTTTTCTCTGTACCCTCTCAATGGATATATCAAACCATGAACACAGTATCATATATATCAATATGTATACAAACAAATATGCTATGGAAAATACGACATCACCTTTATCGCCAATAATCTTGTATAGGAACCATTTATTAAAATAGAACAGGATCACGCCAGTCAGAAATGAACATAAGATCAGATCTGTGAACCACTGGCCGGCTATGATCAGCCCATGTGTGTTACGTGAATCTGATAAAAAGCGCAGTATCCATAGAATCAACAGTGTGCCAACCGCCAACACAAGAGCCGCTATGCCAAGATGCACACCTGAGTCAAATATCCAATGCCAGTTAAGCGGCAATTTTATATGTTTTATATCTTGCAAGAGGTACTGCACATCAGGATTCCACACCGTATTGCCCCAATATATGAATCCCCATACTGCACCTATCACAAATAACAAAATCTCCTTTTTCCATCTTCCCCTCATAATGTACCTCCATTCTTAAGCATCTTTTATTGTATATATATGGAAAGTATATTTTTATACACGAAAAAAGTCAATTTTCTTTCCCCATTGGCGCGACTTGTTTTTGGCAAATATTTCTTCAATTATCTCCTCGTATATGATATGCTCTAGTTAGTTTATGCTAACCATATAGATTATTTACAAGGGGGATTACATGGAACAGAAAGAAAAAATTAAATACCAAAGGAACTGCCTGCTGGGCGCGCTCGGCGCAGCGCTCCTGATCGTGGGGGATCTGTGTATCAGCATAGTACCCGCATCACCCGCGGACAAAGGACTTTATGTGAGGGGGGCATATCTGAACGGGGATTTCCAGCTGTGGAGAGTGGCTCTGCTGCTTGTGACAGGTCTTGTCGGTATGTTCTTCTATGCATTTGGCATAGACGCCATATCGGAGCAGATACTTCCCAAGTACCGCAAGACGAGGGCACTCGTCAAATACGCAGGGCTCATGTATGTCGCGTCCGCCGCGACACTGCATTTTCTCGTGGGAACACTCGCTTACTGGGTAACCTATCTGTCTGAACACATTGGAAGAGAACAGGCCATCGCATATGTTGACGACTACTACAATCTGCTCTTTCCAGCCGTCAGCATAGTGTACATACCTACGGCACTGCTCATGCTCACAAGTCTTATATCGCTGCTGGCAGGCAGAACTGTCATGAAGAGGAGCATGATCGTATTTCACATCATCACATGGCAGCTTATATTTGTGCTCATTCCTGACATCAGACAGGCCATGGGCGCCGACATATCCACACTGGATTATGTATTCAGTCAGGCATCAGGAAACACCGCCTGCCTCATCTGGCTAGTTGCCAGCTTTGTATATTCTAAAAGAAACAGCAATTAACAACCGTCTCCAAACTAATTCAAACATATAAAAAGTTCCATGCATCTGCACCGTGCAGACACATGGAACTTTCTTATTACTCTATATTAACTTCAACCTACAGCATACCCTCTTTTATAATATCGTGGTCTCTCAGTACCTTTTCAATCACCGTGCCCTGGATCTTCTTAAGTATAGGTCTCTTGAGCTTGTTCAGAGGTCCAAGATTTATCTCAAGCGGAGATTTGCCATCCATGAGCTTCACGCTGCTGTCCAGCAGTTCACGGATATCGTACACACTTCCCCACACCTCTGGAACACCTCTGTCCACACCGAGGAGTCCATACACAGCCTCCATGGCAGTTCTCACCGAATACTCTGTGGTGAACACTGTGTCACGAGGAGTGTCGGCGAACTGTCCGAGGAATGCAAAGTTGGTGCATCCGTCCGGAATTACGTCTGGTCTGTCGCCCTTTGCCCTTGGCATGAAGAATGCGGTGATATATGGCATCATAGTTGGCACACAGACTGCGCTGTTTGTGGCCAGTTCCTCGATCTCATCTTCTGGCACTCCCAGATGATAGAGCCACTCCTCCGTGATCTCCTTACCGGTACAATCCTTCATAGGCTTCTTGATATAATCGCCCGGAACATCTGTGAACAGGCCATATACCCATACACACACCTTATCCTTGTCCTGGGTCTTGAACTGTCCCTGTCTGTTGATGGTCCAACTCATCAGCCAGCTTGAATCCTGACAGCTCACGATACCACCCGTGACAACCTTTCCTGTTCTCGGATCACGCTTGCAGATATCTACGATATATGGGATGATCTTGTCGTCAAGCGTTGTAACTGTGGCTGACTCCCAATTTGTCTTAGATATATCAGAGCAGAACTTCTCAGGATGTCCAAATGAAGGATCCTGTGCAGCTATGTTCTTCCACAGACTCCAGCAGCCGCTTGTTCTCACCTCTGCGTCACCATTTGGCGCATGATTCTGATCACCGTAGATAGTTCCCTCCGTGCAGCTTCCATTTGTGACAAATACAAGATCGTTCTCAGTGAGCGGGATCCCCTTCTCAGTTCCGTTTACCCTGCACTCGATGGTCTTTGCTATCTTCTTTCCGTCTCTCATGTCAAATATGACATTTGTGACCTCCGTGTTGTACTGGAATGTCACGCCCGCCGCCTCAAGATACTTCACCATCGGAAGGATCAGCGACTCATACTGGTTGTACTTCGTGAACTTGAGGGCCGAGAAATCCGGAAGTCCTGAGATGTGATGTATGAATCTCTGGAAGTAAAGTTTCATCTCCAGCGCACTGTGCCAGTTCTCAAATGCGAACATCGTCCTCCAGTACAGCCAGAATGTTGAATCAAATACCTCATCGTCAAATACATCCTCTATCGTCTTGTCATACAGATCCTCATCCTTTGTCATGAAGAGCTTCATGATCTCCATACAGCCCTTCTGGCTCAGATTGAATTTGCCATCTGTGTGGGCATCCTTGCCTCTGTTCACTGTTGCTCTGCACAGTGAGTAATTTGGATCCTCCTTGTTCAGCCAGTAATACTCGTCAAGAACCGATACCCCCGGTGTCTCTATGGAAGGTATACTTCTGAACAGATCCCACAGACACTCGAAATGGTTCTCCATCTCACGTCCACCTCTCATGACGTAGCCTCTGGCAGGATCAAATATTCCATCGCACGCACCGCCCGCTATATCCATGGCCTCAAGAATATGGATATGTGAGCCCGGCATCTGTCCGTCACGTACAAGGAAGCAAGCTGCTGCCAGTGATGCAAGACCACTTCCCACTATATATGCATTCTTGTCATCCACACTCTCCGGCTTTCTCGGTCTGGCAAATGCCTCGTAGTTACCATTTGTATAATAGATTCCCTTGCTGTTTTTCTCATGCTTTCCGCGCTCCGTATTGCGGTACTCTGCATGTTCAGCCGCAGCCTTCTCCTTCTGAACTTTTGCCTTATTATGATTTTTAACTGTGAGAGCTGCTGCTCCTGCGCCGGCTGCTGCCACCGCTGCTATTCCGATTCCCAATTTCTTCTTTGACATAAGCAATTCTCCTTTCAGTTTGCCGTCTATATCCATCTCATGTCCCTATAATAGCTTGCCCAATTTTTATTTCATATTTACAAAAAAAGTGGAATGATAAAATTTTTATCATTCCACCCGTTTTGTATAACTCTATATTGCATATGTACTCTAATGATACCTTCTATCGACGCCCTCCTGCCTGTAATATGCCGCCTTGTTCTCGTACATTCTCTCATCTGCAGCCTTTACTATCTCGTCAAATGACTCCCAGTCCTTCTCATCACTTGACACATAGCCACATGATATCGATACGGATTTCACCAACTGTCCAGACCATCCACGCACAACGTCATCAAACTCCTGCTGCACTCTCTTCAGCCTTCTGGTATTTACAAAGATGATGGCTGCAAATTCATCACCGCCCATCCTGTACACCTTACCATAGTTTCCAAAACACTGCTCCATACACTCGGCAGCACCCTGAAGCAGTTCATCTCCAGCCGCATGTCCCAGGGTATCATTCACTGGCTTAAGCCCATTTACATCCATGGACACATACACATATACAGAATCTCCCGGCAGCTCCCTGACATCATCTATATATGCGCTCCTGTTATAACATTTTGTGAGCTCATCTGTATAAGACCTTCTTATCAGCTTCTGCTCCCGTTTCTTATCTTCATCTATGTTTCTGGTGGTAAATATGACTTTTAAAGGACGTCCGTCCTCGTCAACATCTATCGATATAAATGACAGTCTGAACCATCCAAGATCCTTCACCATGAACTCACCTGATACAATCTTTTTCTTGATCAGCCTGTCCCCAAGACTATCAAGATCCATGAATTTCTGGGCACTTGCCTGATGTTCATCCACAACCACCTTATGAACGATCTTCCTCATAAGTTCCTTCGCCCCTGCTGCCCGCTCACCAGCCCTCAATATCAGGTCTCCTGCGGTATAGAGTGCAAATGTATCATGTTGAAGATCAAGCATATGCATGCTGTAATACATCCCCGACATGGATGTCAATATTGACAGCTGTTCATTTCTCTCCCGGTTCGCATGTATCACCTTCATCACCATGCTTACCACCAGGCCGGCGGCAAAACACAGATACAGTGCCATGATAACCATGATTGCCATATTACTCCGGCTATTCACATCCATTCTATATATGACCCCGATCACATACTCTCCGGATCTTCGGAATACACATCTGTTTCTAAATCCATTAATCCTTCTTATGCCTGTAAAACTGTCTTCATCGTCCGGCAGCATATCATCAGTCACCGAAATGCCGATCTCATCAAGAGTAAGCCCTACTACCGGTTCATATGAACATCCATATATTTCTCCCGATTCGCCATCTGCCACTACAACACTCAGTCCATCATACATAGGCATATTGGCAACCACCGTAGATATCTCATTCTGTTTTACCTCATCCAGAAGTCTTCTCGGCTCGATTCCAACCTGTATCATCTTGGTGCCATCGTCGTTCCACGTTATGGCATACATCATATTCTTACCCTTTGATGTATTTGGAGTGACATCCTGACACATGGTGAGAGTCTTATCATCCAGCATAGGCTTGAAATACGCCATCTGCTCCCCGGAATCAAAACTATATCCAAAGTATTCGGGATTAGTACCGGCATATATCATTCCATCCGTATTAAACAAATGCACCTCATCAACAGATATGAGTGCAGCGATCTTGCGGAGCTCATCCACATCATTTGCCACCTCAGGCTTTGCATCAACTATATACGCCACAGCTTTAGCCCTGACCATATAATCTTCCTTGAGAGAATCTATCAGATCATCCTCACTGGACCTATTCTTCTCAATTACATTGCTGACCTGATCCAACAGCACCTGCGAGGTCCTGTCAAAACTCCTGTTATTGATAAAGCTGAGTATGACCGCTTGGATGACCATAGCAACCAACACGATTCCCCCCGTTATCAATATTATCCCCGGCAATCTCTTTTTCATATCTGATGTTCGTCTCATAAGCGCTCTCCCCGCGTATCCCGCAGTAATAGATTTCTTTATCCTGATCCATCCTCTGCTTTTACATCTCGCTTTCAAAGTTATGAATGGAATTTGCTATATTTCCACGAAGCGTGGTGCTAAGCTGCTCCACTATTTTATGATAATCGTCTTTCATCCCCTTGTCTACCCAGTCAAGCATAATCCCCACAAATCCATACTTGTAAAAGTCTGCTATGAACTGCTTATCAGCCTCCGAAAGATTATCCCCTGCGCATTTCTCATCGACTACATCCGCTATGAGCTGATACGACAGCTTATACAGATAGTTTTCTATCTTAGCCTTATCCACCGACCTGTATATATTTGCGATAAATGGCTTGTTCTCCAGCACAGCCTCAAATACCTGTATCATACCCTCCTGCCAGGTATCGTAGGTCTTCTTATCCTTCAGCGCCTGCTTGCCATCCTCAATACACACCCACTCGGCAAGCTCATATATATCCTGAAAATGATAATAGAATGTCATTCTGCTTATCCCGCAGTCTCCAGTGAGATCCGCTATAGTTATCTTGTCAAATGGCTTCTCCTTAAGAAGCTTTTTCAGAGATGCCTCAAGTGCTTTTTTAGTTGAATTTGCCATGCATACCTCCTGTTATCTCAACTGTGCATATCATCCTTATAAACAAACATACTCATAAAAAACAATGTTGCTTCTTATGAGTATATCTTTATGTTTATTATATTCTTTTTTCGACAATTCTCTACTTAAAAATGTTATATTTCCTTATCTTTCTTCTGATCTTACGTCTGTTCTTCTCGTCTCCAAAGAAGCTGCTGAGCTTTTCAACAAACAATGTCAGATACCTGAACATGGATTCCGCAGCAAATGCAAATACAACCATGAGCAGGAAACATATGTTGGATATCGACTCTATGGCAAACAGCCTGCCGAGGAAAAGGCCACAGAACAGCAGTCCGATTATGTTGATAAGAAGTACACCATACTTCATCTTGTTGAACGGATGGCTGATCTTGATTATTATCATGAATCCGACAACCGCAAGAAGCATTGTGCCGGCTGTGGCTATGTCCTCACTCGGGAGATTGAAGACCTGTCCGCAGATTACAAGTGCTCCGACCGACAACACATCCGTGAGTCCTGCAGGCAATGCTTTTAACATGACATTTACCATAAAGTTTCCCTCTATACGATCCCTGTTCGGCTCAAGTGCCAGCAGGAATCCCGGCAATCCTATGGTGAACATGCTTATGAGCGATATCTGTGAAGGCTCCAGCGGATATGTGATTGCAAATATCGCTGAGAATATGGCCATCAGCAGTGAGAATATATTCTTAACAAGGAAGAGGCTTGCTGATCTCTGTATATTGTTGACCACCTGTCTTCCCTCAAACACCACATATGGCATACGTCCGAAATCCGAATCCAAAAGCACCGTCTGTGCCGCCTGCGCAGCCGCCTCACTACCGGATGCCATTGCAATACTGCAATCGGCATCCTTCATTGCGAGTATATCATTTACACCATCACCAGTCATGGCAACCGTGTGTTTCTGTTTCTGGAGCGCCCTGACTATGAGCTGCTTCTGTTTAGGCGTAACTCTTCCAAATACTGTATATTTATCCACAGCCTCAGTTATATCCTTCTCAGACGCCAAAGTGGACGCATCCACATAGTTCTCCGCTCCATCTATGCCTGCCCGCTTTGCCACCTCTGATACTGTGGCAGGGTTATCTCCGGATATGACTTTTATGGCAACGCCCTGCTCTTTGAAATATGTAAATGTGCTCTCCGCATTTTCCCTTATTGGATTAGAGAGAACTATGTATCCTATCGGGCTCACCATACCAGCACGGCTCGATGCCATATCTGCTGCCCCTTTCACACCCGGGGTCTGCTGGCCTGACTTGTCTGTATCTGCCGCATTTTCTGTATCAGCCATAGCACTGCTACCTGACTGCTCCGCCATAAGAAGGACTCTGTATCCCTTGCTCTGATACTCCTCTATCTCTTCGGATATATCCCCATACCTATCCTTCATTATAAACTCCGGAGCACCAAGCATATAGTCTCCCTCGACAAATGACACCTTGCTGTATTTGTTCGCTGATGTGAAAGGCTGTGTCTTGAGCAGTGTCCTGCTGCCCTTCTCTATCTCATTCTTAGCCACATAGGCTCTGATCGCCTCCATTGTGGCATTGTTGTCCTCAATGACCGCCGAGTAATCCGCCAGCAGATGTGCAAATGCTCTCTTGTCCATCTCGGCATCGCCGCATCTGCCGCTTATCACCAGCTCTGTAACCTGCATACCCGGCTCAGTGATGGTTCCGGTCTTATCAACACAGAGTACATCGACTCTCGCGAGTGTCTCTATACTCTTCATGTCATGCAGTAACACTTGTTTCTTCGCAAGTCTTATTGTGCTGAGCGCAAGCGCAACAGTTGTGAGCAGATAAAGTCCTTCAGGGATCATTCCGAGAACCGCCGCAACCATCGATACAACACTCTTCTTGAATGTCTCTCCATTCATGATATACGCCTGGCAGAACAATATGATTCCCACTGGTATGATGATGATTCCAACCCATTTTACAAGCTTGTTGATGTACCTGATCATCTCTGACTGTTCGCCATCACCCATGGCCTTCGCCTGGGCTGTGAGCTGTGATATGTATGACTCATTGCCCACCTTGTCAAGCTTGGCATAGCACTGCCCGGACACCACAAAGCTTCCGGACATGAGTCGATCACCTGATTTCTTCTTGATCTCATCCGACTCACCGGTGAGCAGGGCTTCATTTACCGATATACTGCCGCTGAGCACCGTAGCGTCAGCACATATCTGATTGCCTGCCGACAGAATGATGATATCGTCCTTAACCAGTTCCTCTGATTGTATCTGCTGTTGTTCTCCGTCTCTCACAACTATCGAATGCGGCGCATTTAACATGCTCATCTTGTCAAGAGTCTTTTTTGCACGCAACTCCTGAAATATTCCTATAACCGTATTGCCTATGATGACCGGCAGGAAAGTCAGATTCCTAAATGAACCAACGATACATAGCAGCACCGTAAGTATGAGGAATATAAGATTGAAGTATGTAAGCAGATTGGACTTGACAATCTGCCCCACTGTCTTCTGCGTACTTATATCCGTGTGATTGGTAAGTCCCTTGTCGATCCGTTCCCTTACTTCCTCCGATGTAAGGCCAATGATCGGGACTCCCCGTGTATCCAGATTGTTTTCTGAGTTTGTATCCAAATAAAACACCTCTTCCTGTGTATATGGTCGGCAAATGTTATGCATCGAGCAGCATTTTGCATCGACTGCCCATGACATCTCATGATTTCTTTAACAAAGTTCTATTATAAGTACTCCAAGTAAGGTTATTCAAGGATGATGGCAGATATTTCATATTTTTTTAAGAAACCTTGTGTCTTATTAACGACAAGCGGACAACCATCTGGTTTGAGATATAGTTGATGACTGAGTCGGCTAAACAAAATGAGCATAACACATTTCCCATCTGGGTATTATTGTGTTACGCTCATTTTTTATGCAAGCCGCGAACCAGGTTTCGCATCTACATCATATTCTATTATCATAGCATAAGCCATATTTGATATATTGACTGCTCTATGGTCTCTGTCCCATCGCGCCCTCAAGTGTGATGGTCTCACCACTCATGTACTTGAAATCCGGTGATGCGAGTGCCACGCACGCACGTCCAATCTCCTTCTCTACGTCTCCGAAGTGTCCCATTGGCGGCATCTTTACATTTGCCTTGAACGCATCCGGATATGCCTTCTCAAAGTTCTCAAGCTGTGATGTCCATGCGAGAGGACATACTATATTGACATTTATTCCATCAGCTGCCCACTCTGTAGCTGCAACTCTTGTAAGGCCCCTGATGCCTTCCTTCGCTGCCGCATATGCGCACTGTCCGTAATTTCCAAAGAGGCCTGCACCTGATGCAAAGTTGATGACTGAACCCTTTGTCTCCTTCAGATATGGATAGCATGCCTGCATATAGTAAAATGCAGCGTAAAGACCTGAATATATGGCAAGGTCAAACTGTGCTGTTGTGTGATCTGCGATGGTAACGCCTGATGCAGATGCCTGCGCATTGTTGATGAGCACATCTATTCTTCCAAATTCCTTAACCGCCTGCTCCACAACGTTCTTGACGACGCTCTCGTTGTCCGCACCTGCGTTTACATCAGCCTGGACTGCAAGAACCTTGATCCCATATTTGCTCTCAAGCTCTGCCTTTGCATCCTCAAGTTTCTTGACATTACGTCCTGTAAGCACCAGATTGGCGCCTTCCTTGGCATATGCTGTCGCTATTCCGTATCCGATGGATCCACAGCTTCCATCGCTGAGAACTGCACGTCCGCCTCCTGTTATTATCGCTGTCTTACCTGTTAAAAAACCCATATGTGTACACTCCTTCCCTAGCCATGACTACTTTCTTCACACCGCATAGATTTCTGTCAACCATAACATATATCTATAATTTCATAGCCCATGTCTATTATTATAGCCACACGGCCGCCCCAAAACAACACCTTCACATACCTTTAAATGAAAATATTTATGCATATCTTTCCTCAGAACACTGGTGATACAGCTTGCAGCAGTTTTATTGCTTCCTATGATGTTTGGCATCAATGGAATCTGATATGCAGCTATCGCACTGCTCTCTATATCACCTTATTCACTATATTTCGAAGCTCCGCATAATTGCATGCAGCCAGTACATCCTCGTCCGTCTTGTTCTGCAGCGACAGATACCACACTGGTGTCATTCCGGCATTTTTCGCTCCCATGACATCCTTCTTGTAGCTATCACCCACATAGATGACCTCATCGTTCTTTACGCCCAGCTTTGTAGCTATCATATCGAACATCCTGCGGTTCGGCTTTTCTATACCAGCCTCCTCGCTTGTTATCATTGCGTCAAGCCTGCCCGTAAGTCCCAGTCTGTCTATCTTCCTGAACTGTATGTGAGCAGTCATATCTGTACAGATACCTATCTTTATCCCTCTGGCTTTCATATCATCTATAAACTCCAATGCCCCGGGGAATATGGATATTCTGTTCAGAAAGTTGTTCCAGAAGTAATTATACACCTGCAGGTCATACTTAAATGGTGATACCCCCAGGATCTCCAGCATCTTCTGGAAATACAACACCCTGTTGTGCTGCGCCGCCATATCCCAGGCAGAGAGCTGATCCTTTACCATGTCTCTGCCTTCTTCAAAGGCTTTCATCACTGTCACTTCATCTATATGAAGAAGTTCATTTGCCACATATCTCACAGTGTCATCCACTGCCTTATCATTCTCGTGAAGGCAGTCGTATAATGTATCATCTAAATCAAATACTATTGCTCTTATCATATCTACCGGCACTCCCTTCGAACTTCCTTGGTGATCGTTGTTCCACCGGACTTATACCAGTTGTCCACAAAACTGTCAAATTCATCCAGATCTGCTTCACCTGTAACTATCTTCAGGTAAGTATTGCTCTCCAGATTCTCAAGGTGCCACCAGTCTGACACCATGGTCTCGGTCTCACCGAAGTACAGAGATTCGACTTTATTTGTACGCGCATCATTGAGGATCTTGCATGCAGTTATACGGGATGTATATGCCGCCCAGTCCTCCGATGACGCATTATCTTCATTCTTGAGATATGACTCACACGCCTCATAATAAGATTGTTCCAGCAGATTCAGATCATCCGGCTGCCTTATGCCAGAGAACACGTGGTTCAGCTCGCCATAGCATATCTGAAGTGCATTGTTGTAGTCCACGTTCATTGCAAGTGGTCTTGCGGTAGGATCCACATTGAGTTTGTAGTAATCCTTTATAGCCTGATTGTCTTTGTCCTCATATCTTACATAGTCGAACAGCACACTTATTATCTTGCTCACTATCTCCGGGTGCTCATATCCCTTTCTGACTACCACGAAGTTGCCATATGGAACCTGAGTGTGATAACTCGTTGAGCCGTTTTCCTCTGTGGCAAGCAGATATGGTTCCCACTTTGCTGTTGGATCGGCCGCTACAGCGTCCATAAGAGGATTATTTGGCGCCCACCATGGTCCAAAGAATGAACCACACTGTCCATTCACTATGAGTTCTATTATGTTGCTGCTTGTCCGCATGAGGAAATTCCGATCCAGAATCCCTTCCTCGTACATCTCATGTATATGCTCCAGAGCCTTCTTTGCCTCCGGCTGTACAGAACCATACACAACATTTCCGTCCTCATCCTTTATCCACTGTTTTGGAAATGCCCCATATGCGGCAAATACAATGTCGAGCGTGTACTCGCTGCTATAACCACAACCGCCGCAGAGACTTGTGTCTGCCACCAGCCCTACGGTACTTCCTACACCATTATTTCCCGGATCTTTCTCAATAAACTGCCTGATGATCTCCTCCGCATCCGAAAGTGTTCTCGGAGCCTCAAGTCCCAGCTTATCCATCCAGTCTTTTCTAAGCCATATCAGATTTGGTCCATCTGATATATTTGTCTCAGGTATGGCCATGATACGGTCATCAAATGTGACCACATCCATGATACTGCTGCCATAACTCTTATATATGTTCTTTATCGTTTCACTCATACAGTTGTTATAACTGTCTGTGAGATCCTCGATCATGTCATTTTCCACCAGATACTGCAGCTCATCCATGTCCTGGACGATCATCACATCCGGAAGATCCTTCTGTGCTATCACCATGGATACATTATCATCATACTGATTATCAGCAGCCTCAAATATATCCTGGTTCTGCACATTTAAGATTTCATTTAATATCTGTGTGTATGCGTTATTTTCATACGTTTCTCCCTGTGGGAGATTTGAATTATTTGCACCGGACAGCTTTCCCAGGGTATAGGTGAGCTGTTCCGGATACCTTCCAAGCGGCGTTGTCTCCGCAATATGCATGGCAGACTCATATTCTGCATCTGTGGTCGCCTTAGACGGGTTGGAGGGGGTGTTATTGTCCTGGCAGCCACATATTATTATAAGGGTAATTGTTAGCACACATGTTATTATTTTTTTCAGATACTTCATTGCTGGCATATGCTTTCCTCATTCCACTTAGGTTTTGCAAATAATTTCATATATTATCCTTAACCCTTTACGCCTCCAGACATGCTATCCTTGTAGCACTTCTGCATTATCATAAAGAGAATGATAATCGGTACGGATATCAGCACTGCGCCAGCCGCAAATGAGTTGAACCAGTTGTACACATACTCTTTCTCAAGCATGTTCCAAAGTCCGATGGATACTGTGTAATAGTCCTTGTTGGCTCTGCATATAACCTTGGCAAACACGAAATCAATCCATGGTGCAAGGAACGAATTCAGAACCGTATAAACTATGATCGGTCGGCTGAGTGGTATGATGATCCTTGTAAATGACTGCCATCTTGTAGCACCATCAAGGTATGCTGCTTCTTCCAGCGACTTTGGTATAGTATCAAAGAATCCTTTGGCGATATAGAATCCAAGTCCTGAACCGCCTGAATATACGAGTACCAGAGCAACCCTGATGAGTGAGCCTTCTGAAAGTCCCAGAACCTTAAGGATGTAATACACAGCTATCATAGCCATGAATCCCGGGAACATTCCAAGGATAAGTGCCACATTCATAAATGGCTTTCTCAGTCTGAAACGCATTCTTGACATACAGTATGAAACTGCAAGCACGAACGCTGTTGATATTATACATGAGAAAATTGCTATTATCAAAGTATTCTTGAACATCTGCATGAAGTTCAGGATACCTGTGTCTGTAAAAAGCTTTGTATAGTTCGCCAGAGTCAGAGACTTTGGCAGCAGAGCTGAAACATACTGTCCTTTCTCTCCTCTGAAACTTATCATGATTATCCATGCGATCGGCAGTACCCAGATAACCGAAAGGATTGCCAGTATGATATGAACCACGATGTCTCCCAGTGTCCATTTGTTTCTTGCTTTAATCTTGTTATTTGATTTAGCCATTACTGAAATCCCTCCTCATCTTTATATGATGCGGTGTTGTGGTAAGTTACCAGTGACACAACAGCGAGAACTATGAATGTCATGATACCTATAACAGCACCTAAGTTGTAGTACTGATTATCAACCGTCAGCTTATAGAGCCATGTGACAAGAAGATCTGTCTTTCCGGCAGTCTTTCCAACCGGGGTAGGCGCTCCATTTGACAGAAGGTAGATAACGTTGAAGTTATTGATATTTCCTGCAAATGTTGTTATCAGATATGGTGCTGTGACAAACAACATATATGGAAGAGTGATCTTGAAGAAGATCTTTACCGGGCCTGCGCCGTCAACTCTCGCAGCCTCGTATATCTCCTCCGGTATGCTCTGGAGAATTCCTGTGACCTGCATGACGGTGAACGGAATTCCTATCCAGATATTGATGACAATTACCATGACTCTGGCAAGTGTTGCATTGCTCCAGAATGGAATAGCATTGTCGATTATTCCGTTATTTATAAGTAATGTATTGACGATACCATTCTGACTGAAGATCGTTCTCATCAGAAGAAGTGATACGAACTGCGGAACCGCTGCTGACAGCATGAAGATCGCTCTCCACATACCCTTTGCCCTGGTTCCCTTTCTGTTGATCACCATTGCGAGTATCATTCCAAGGAAGTAGTTACTGAATGTGGCTGCCACAGCCCAGACAAGCGTCCAGCCAAGCACTGACCAGAATGTACTTCCTATTGCATCACTAAAGTTCAATATCTTTGCAAAATTCTTCAGTCCGACCCAGTTGAATATAACTGTATGTGAATCAAGCTTGCTGTAATTGGTAAATGCCATAAATATCATGAAAACCAATGGCAATATCGTAAATACAACGACTCCCAGTACAGGAAGAGGAAGAAGAAATGCATGAAGATTGCTGTCAAACAGACTCCTCACATCGTCCTTGAACTTTGGAACCTTTTTGCCCTTATCCCACAGGCAATACGCTTTGTATGCGCTCTCTATACTTACTACCCAAAGGCAGATGAATGCGAAAATTATAAACAGTGTTGCCACACCATACAGGAGCATGAGCAGAGAGTTGTCACCCTGGGTATATTCAAATACACCCTTTGCATCACTCCAGACCTTCTGCTGTTCCTGACCACCCAGATGGAAGAGATCCACCAGAAGTGATGCTCCGTGCTTTATCATAAACCATATAAACAGTACCTCAAGTACCAGGTACGAAAATCCCTTTACAAACTGTTTTCTGACTATGCTTCCAAACCCCAAGATCAGAAATGAAATTCTGGTAGCTATGTCTCCATTTGCCGCTGCCTGTGCAACGGTATATGGGTAATCAGATCTTCGTATTTTCTTTATTTTGCTTTTTTTATTTGTTATAGCCTGAGCCATCCTAACACCTCCGTCTCAAAGTAAATTATTATCTCTTCTTATTACAAGTGCCCCATCACCTGTAGATGAATGGAGCACCTGTTTTTGAAATATATAACTAGTATTTTTACTGTGCTACATCAGTGTTAAGTGATGTGTTGAATGACTCTGTCATATCTGCTGCGTTGTCGTGTGTAACCTCACCATTTACGAGAGACTTACCAAAGTTTTCTGCTGGTGTCCAGTAGTTGCTCATCTTAGGAACAAATGGCTGGATGAATGCTGTTGTATCGAATGTTGCATTCTGAGCTGTTACAAGTGCATCGCCCTTAACTGCATCGCTCTCAAGAAGGCTTGTGTTACATGGAACGATGTTTCTTGCTGTGTAGTGTGACTCCTGTGATGCCTCATTTCCAAGGTAGAGTGCAAGTGCAACTGCAACCTGTGGATACTCACAGTTAGGATTTACAGCGATTGCCTTTGATCCTGCAAATGAGAGGAGCTGCTTGTCCGCACCGCCGATCTTGGCTGTTGGCATAACTGCGATTCCGAGATCATCTCCAAGTGCATCGTGTAATGCTGCGTAGTCCCATGAGCCTGAGAACATTGCTGATATTGAACCATCTGTCATACCTGAGATACCAACACCTGACTCATCGTTTACAAAGTTCTTGTTGTTTACAAGATCTACCAGGTAGTCTGTAACAGCCTTGCCGTTGTCACCACCGAAGTTGATTCCTGCATCATTGTCTGTACCATCACCGAATAATGTTCCGCCATTTGCAAGGTAGAATGCTGCGATGTACCATGAGTTTGAGAGTGGGAATGAAACCTTACCCTTCTCAAGCATTGTGTCAAGGCTCTTTACATCATCCTCTGTAAATGTCTTCTTGTTGTAGTACATAAACCATGTATTTGTTGTAAATGGCACACCATAGATACCTCCATCAACTGTGATAGAATCTACGATCGCCTGTGAATTTGTTGACTTAACATAATCTGCTGTGCTTCCGCCGAGCTCTGAGATAGCACCTGCATCGATCAGAGTCTGTAACTGGTCATTTGCGAACATGTATACATCTGCTGACGCTGAAACATCCTGTGTAACAGTTTTTCCTGCATCACCCTCACTACATGTACCATACTCAAATGTGATATCCCAGTTTGGATGCTCTTTCTTGAATGCCTCACATGTTGTCTGTAACCACTCGCCGTAATCAGGTGACTGATCCTCAGCTGGTCCCCAGACTGTAAGTGTTGTCTTGATTGCCTCTTCCTCTGAAGCTGCCTCTGTTGCATCTGTAGCCTCTGTTGCATCACTCTTTTTCGCTGCTGTTGTTGACTCGTCCTTTCCTGAATCTCCACATCCTGCCAGTATTGACATTCCCATTACACCCGCAAGTGCAACTGCTGCAAATCTCTTAACTCTCATAACCGTTCCTCCTTAAAAATATAGTTTTGATTGAATGTTTTTAACACCTTTGCAGTACCTTTACCTTATGTCATCATTATAAGAAAACGTTTCCAATCCGTATATATCAATGATTTTAGAATCATGTTGGATTTTTTAGATATGTTGTTTTTTTGATGGGCGGGCGCCCCCAGAGTGTTAGCAATGTTATTATGTCTCTCATATATAGATTTTATTACATATATAGATTCTGTTTTATTTTTCGCCGATAACTGGATTTGTTATTATAAAGTATAAAAAAATGTACCTCTTGAGCTTTAATATGCTTCAAGAGGTACATCCACTCTTTGTATTTTTGTATGATTTTCTAGTTTTCTACTCTCTTTGGGAAGTGGAGCATTACTTTCGTGCCGGCTCCTGGGGTGCTTTCGATCTTCACCGCGTACTTCTCTCCATAATATAGCTTGATCCTCTCGTTTACATTTGACACACCGTAGCCATTGGACGACTTCGACAGGATCAGGGCGGCCTGGGTCTTTGTCATTCCGATACCGTTGTCAGATACGGTAAAGTCAATGAAATCTCCATTCTCCTTTCCCTCTATGCGTATCTCTCCTCTGCCGTCAGTCTTGACGTCAATTCCATGCCCTATCGCGTTTTCAAGCAGCGGCTGGAGTATCAGATTCAATGTTTCGTATTTTAAGATACTGTCATCTATGTCGTACACCACATCAAAGCTGTTGTCATGCATGGCAAGCTGGATATCAAGATACGACTTGATATTTGCTATCTCATCTTTGACAAGCAGGATGTTTTTTCCTTTGTTCAGTGCTGTCCTGTAGAATGTGGACAGAGACAAGGTGATCCGGCTTATGTCTTCCTGCTCCGCCTCAAGGGCTTTCCAATTGATCATAGACAGAGAATTGTACAGGAAATGCGGGTTGATCTGGGCCTGAAGTGCCCTCATCTCGTATTCTTTTTCCTTGATCTTGCTCTGATATACCTCATTGACAGTCTCATCAAGGCGCTTACTCATGCTGTTGTAGCCATTTATAAGATCACCAATCTCATCTGTACTGTCATTTTCTATAACCATGCCCAGATTTCCTGTCTCGGTGGCCTTCATAGTCTTCTGAAGATTTTTGATTCGCTTCGTTATAAATTCTGATACCATATTTATACATAATATACCTGCGAGCATACTTACCAGAAGTGCCGCCACCGCTATTATAAGTATCGGACGAACCGATGAGATTATAAGTTTGTTCGGTTTGTATACACATATGTTCCAGCCGGTCGCCTTGGACGTCTTATCTATGAACTGATACCCTGAATTTTCCATCTCTCTCAGAACATCGAATTTATCCACATCCAATTCATATGCTGACTGCTCATCGGCAAATGTATTCTTGTTGAATATCATATGTCCATACTCATCCTCTATGATAAGCCCATAATTATCAAACATTGTCTCTGTATAAAACGGTTGAAATACACTGTCATAATCCACGCCTACATACAAAACGCCCTTGGCACCTTTCTGCTCCAGCATAGCCATCCGGCTGACTGAAAATGCAGTTCGGCTTTCCAGATCAATATGCCAGTGTATATTGTTATCCAGATCATCATATGCATGCGTTCCATCCGCCAGATCTTTTAACGGTGCAACTGTTGACCCATGTTTCACATCACTGGCATCAGTATATATCGTGACCTGGTTTACATCCTCATGGAAATACATGATTGATGCCAGCAGAGGATCGATCACCGTACTGAACTGCTCATAATTCTGATATGCCGATTGATCCGCGCTCAGTATCTTTGCAATCGACTGGTTATACGATATATATTTAGAGAGGTTGTTATATATCTCCAATTCATTGTCCATGGAATCCGTGGTCTGGCTGACATAAGATTCCAAGATTGTTGTCTCCCGGGCCCACAGGATCTTTTTCATCTCCATATATGTTATACCCAGTATTATCATAACAGGCACAAGTCCGGCCAGCAGATAAATAACAACCATTTTGCCAGTCAGCTTCATATCACGAAATCTCTTCTTGACTCCACCTTTGTTCATCTACGATCCCCCTGCTTAACGAGTTCTGCAATCGTCCTTTTCCAAGTCTGCTGTATGTCTACTCACCGCCTGCAACACCGCTCTCCCTGAATTTCTGAGGGCTCACTCCATAAAACTCCCTGAAACTCGAGCAAAAATAGGATACATTCTGATAACCACACATCGCACCTATATCTACAATCTTCGCCATACTATTCTCAAGCATATCCCTTGCCCGCTCCATTCTGTATGACTTGATAAATTTGCTCAGGTTCTGTCCCGTCTCTTTCTTAAACACTGTGCTGAGATAACTTGGGGCAAGATATACCATATCCGCAAGCATATCTATACCAAGCTCGCTCCCGTAATTCCTGTAAATATACTGCTTTACTATCTCCACTTCCTTATGTCCGGTCTGACTCTTGTCCTCAAAGCAGGCCGCCAGTCTGTCTATCGCAACCTCAACTAGGCCTGTAAGGCTCTGAAAATCCGTCGTCATATACATCTTTTCAACATCCTTGTTAAGATCCGCCTCACCGGTCCCATCTATACTGCCGTATATGTCCTTCAAAAGATTTGAGTAGAGAAACTTTATATATATCTGTGAGCACTCATTCTTGTGCCTGTACTTTTCACAGAATTTGTCAAAATGTTCCCTGAGTGCCTCCACATCCTTCATCTTGATGTCCTGTTTCATCTGTTTCATGAGAGTGTCATCATCAAACTGGATCATTCCTGACGAATCGCTCTCCATATTTGGGTAGAACACCTTTATCTCCGGATGATAAAACTTATTGTCCATAAGCTCATCAAGCTCATCGACCTTCTGTTTCATGTCCTCAGGGTTCTCTATATCCGATGAAACTGCTATAAAACATTCCTCATCGTAATCACTTTTAATTATCCTGGCAAGCTCCTGGGCCGTGTAAACCGCATCTGTTTCATCGCCCAGAAAAATAAGTTCCTGCTGTTGATTCAGATTGAGATATCTCTGTATTCCAAGTGCCAATATCTTCTCATTTTTCTTGAAATCTACATCTCGTCTTCCAAAGAAATCGTGATTAAATTCAACCAGCAGAATTCTCTTAAATCTGGCGAAATTCAGGTTCAGACCGTTGTACTCTCTGCGTATGCTCTCTATATCTTCGCCATTTACAAGCATATATAGCGCATGCTCATAAAGGAATTCCATGCTCTTGCTCTTGAGCTCATCCGAGGCTTTAGCCGCCTCTAGCTCATCCACAACCTTCTCCAACGTCTCCTTAAACTCCTTCGGGTCGACCGGTTTCAATATATAATCCACAACTCCCAGCCTTATTGCTCTCTTTGCATAGTCAAATTCATTGCAGCCGCTGAATATCACACATCTCATTTTCTTCTTCTCATTTACCACATTGTCAATGAGTTCTATACCGTCCATGAAAGGCATCTTCACATCGGTGAGGAGGATATCATAATTCTCCTGACGCATCTTCTCCAATGCATCAAGACCGTTTACCGCCTCGTCGATATCAAATTCCATATTCAGCTTTTTCAGGAGGAATCTTATCCCGTTTCTCTCTATTCTCTCGTCATCAACGATCAGTATTCTATACATCTCTCCACCGCCTTCCTTTTTCTTGATGTGAACTGTTTTCGCATCACATTACAACTTTAGTATATTTAATTATAACCGACTTACTTCCTGTTCGCCACCAAAACCTAAATCAAAAGGGGACGGAGGTGCCTGACCCCTCCGTCCCCTGCTGTGAAATAAACTAAGTTTTATATTATAATCTCCAAATGTCCTTGTTGTACTCAGCGATGGTTCTGTCTGATGAGAAGAATCCAGCCTTGCTGATGTTGACAAGTGCCTTCTTTGCCCAAGTCTTGCGATCTTCGTAATCTGCAAGTACGCCTTCCTTGGTCTTGATATAATCCTCAACATCCAGGAGTGTCATGAACCAGTCCTTTACGATAAGTTCGTTGTGAAGTCTCTCAAGGCTTTCCTTCTGTCCGATCTCAAGGAGTTCATCGCTCACGATAAAATCAACAAGCTGCTTGATCTCAGGCTGCTCGTAGTAATCCTTTGACACATAATCAGCCTTTGCATAGTGGTCGATGACTGCCTCGCTTGACTCGCCGAAGAAGTAAATGTTATCCTCGCCGACAAGCTCTCCAATCTCAACATTTGCACCATCTCTTGTTCCGAGTGTAAGCGCGCCGTTCAGCATGAACTTCATGTTTCCGGTACCTGATGCCTCCTTTGATGCAAGTGAGATCTGCTCTGAAATGTCACATGCAGGTATGATCTTTGCTGCCTTTGACACATTGTAGTTCTCGATCATGACAACCTTGAGGTATGGACTTACCTCTGGGTCATTATCGATGAGCTGCTGCAGGCAGAGGATGAGATGAATGATATCCTTTGCGATGGTGTATGCAGGAGCTGCCTTTGCGCCAAATATTACAGTCACAGGAGTCTTTGGAAGATTTCCTGCCTTGATATCGAAGTACTTGTGGATAACCCAGAGTGCGTTCATCTGCTGACGCTTGTACTCATGGAGTCTCTTAACCTGTATGTCAAAGATAGAATTCTCATCTATGTCAATGTTCTGTGTCTCCTTAAGGTAATCCTTGAGAACGAGCTTGTTCTGCTTCTTGATATCCATGATCCTGCCAAGGACTGCGTCATCATCATAGAACTTAGCGAGGTCACTCAGTTTCTCTGCATCCTTCTTGTAGCCGTCACCGATAAGCTCTGTGATATAAGCTGCAAGCTGCTCGTTGCAGTGGAGAAGCCATCTTCTGAATGTGATACCATTTGTCTTGTTGTTGAACTTCTCAGGATAGATCTTGTAGAAGTTGTTCAGCTCAGAATCCTTGAGGATCTCTGTGTGAAGGTATGCAACACCGTTTACACTGTGGCTATAGTGTATATCAATATGTGCCATGTGCACTCTCTGATCCTTGTCGATGATATATACGCTCTCATCCTTGTATCTGTTACGAACCTTCTCGTCCAGCTTCTTGATGATAGGAACAAGCTGTGGAACAACCTTCTCAAGGTAAGCAAGCGGCCACTTCTCAAGAGCCTCTGCAAGGATAGTGTGGTTGGTGTATGCGCACACCTCTGTCACGATCTCTGTAGCCTCGTCAAATGTTATTCCCTCAGCGGTAAGAAGTCTGATGAACTCAGGGATCACCATTGAAGGGTGTGTATCATTGATCTGAACTGCTGCATAATCAGCCAGGTCGTGAAGATTTGAACCCTTTGCCTTAGCCTCATCAAGAATGAGCTTTGCACCATTTGCCACCATGAAATACTGCTGGTAGATACGGAGAAGATTTCCAGCCTCATCGCTGTCGTCCGGGTACAGGCAGAGTGTCAGGTTCTTTGCAATGTCTGTCTTGTCGAAGTTAATTCCGCCCGGCTCCATGATGGACTCGTCAACGCTCTCGATATCGAAGAGGTGGAGCTTATTTGTTCTGTTCTCGTATCCGGTTACATCTATATCGTACATTCTTGACTGGACTTTCAGATTGCCAAATGTGATCGTGTTGGTAACGTCTGTCTTCTCGAGCCAGCTGTCTGCCTCAATCCAAGGATTTGCAGTCTCCTTCTGGTAATTGTTCTCAAATACCTGCTTGAACAGACCCATGTGGTAATTAAGTCCAATTCCATCTCCGTGAAGTCCGAGGGTTGCCATGGAGTCGAGGAAACATGCTGCAAGTCTTCCAAGACCGCCATTTCCAAGTGATGGCTCCGGTTCAACCTCCTCTATGTCATAGATGCTCTTGCCATTCTCAGCAAGCACCTGCTTAACCTCGTCAAATACACCAAGGTTGATGAGATTGTTCGAGAGAAGCTTTCCTATGAGGAACTCTGCTGAGATGTAATAAACCTTCTTCTGTCCCTCCTCTGAAACCTTTCCGTCTGCGAGCTTCTTTGTCATATCAAGGAGTGCGAAGTATATCTCCTCATTTGTACAATCCTTGATCTCCTTGTTGTATTTCTTCATGCAAATGTCCTTTAACATAATATCCTCCTTACAAATATACGTCTTCACCCTGTTTCTTCCATACAGTCTGGTGAGATCCCTTAATTTATCTATATGTTCCTGTGTAAATTCCCATGTTGCGCCCTTGGTAAGCCTCCACTTCCAGTTGCCGCCAAGCGTTGATGGATAGTTCATTCTGGCACTGTTGTCCTTGCCCAGAATATCCTGCATCTGAAGTATGACCGTGTCCGCTGAGCTCATGTAAAGTGCATGTATCATCTTCTCTGCCACATCATCCAGGCTGTTCGCCATGAGGTACTTCATCATATATTCCTGAAGCTCCTCACTCTGTCCGCTGATATAACTTTTCAGCATATCATTGTCGTGGGTTCCGATATACGCTACGTAGTTCTTTGCGTGATTGTGCGGCAGATATTCATTTGCCGTATTGCCGTCAAATGCAAATTCCAACACCTTCATGCCCGGATAACCGGATTCCTTTACAAGTTTCTGAACCTCTGGCACGACCACGCCGAGGTCCTCTGCTATAACCTTGGATGAACCTATGGCACTGTCTATAGCATCGATGAGTTTCTTTCCCGGTCCCTGTCTGTAGTAGCCATCCTTCGGCTCGCCATTTGCCGGGATGCTGTAGTATCTGACTATTCCGATAAAATGATCTATACGGATCACGTCGTAGAGCTTTGCAGATGCAGCAATTCTCTTCTTCCACCACGCAAAATCATCCTTCTCCATGACATCCCAGTCATAGATCGGGTTGCCCCATTTCTGTCCGTAGCTTGAGAACATGTCTGGTGGGCATCCTGCCACAACCGCCGGTGCAAGGCTTCCGGACAGCTGGAACTGGTCTGTGTTAGCCCACACATCAGCACTGTCCAGTGCCACATAGATTGGAATATCTCCAATGATGCTTATGCCGTTTCTGTTGGCGTACTCTTTTAATGGCATCCACTGCTCGTAGAACTTGAACTGAAGGAATTTGTAGAATTCCACGTCTTCACCAAGCTTTTCTCTGTAAGCTGCCATAGCCTCCGGCTTTCTCTTCTTGATCGCCGGTTCCCACGCAAGCCATTCTCTATTGTTATGATCAGCCTTGATCGCCATATACAGCGCATAGTCATCTATCCACTGTTCATTTTCCTCTATGAAATCTACGTAATCCCTGCTGTCTTTGTGCTCTGATCTGCCAAATGCTTTTCTGAGAACTTCAAATCTCTGTCTGTATATTCTGGCGTAGTCGATCTCGTCATCACTGTCAGCCCATTTGTAGGATTCTACCTCCTCTTTCTTGAGAAGCCCTTCAGCTATCAATGTATCCAGATCGATAAAATACGGATTGCCCGCAAATGCTGAAAACGACTGATAAGGACTGTCACCGAAGCTTGTTGGTCCTATCGGAAGCACCTGCCAGTACTTCTGCCCTGCTCTTTTCAACATATCAACAAAATCATAAGCATCTCTTCCCATGGTTCCAATTCCATATGGTGATGGGAGACTGCTTATCGGCAGGAGTATTCCTGCGCCACGCTCCAACGCTTTACTCATATATGATACCTCCTGAACAGTTCCTGTTATGGCTTGTATTTTATTAGCATTTCCCCTTTTATGCTTGCATTATATAAGCAATTAATTGTACAATTCTATCATCTTGATGATGTACAATATGTAAAAGCTGTAAAAAATCGTCGAATTTATGAACCAAAAGGAGGCACATGGTTATATGAACAGTCTTGAATACGAAAATCTTCTGGAGAATAAGACACATGCGGACCCGATGTTTCCGTACAATACCTACCTGTGCTCCATACCACTTGACTTCAATTCTGTGTCTCTGCACTGGCATGAATTTATGGAGATTATCTATATCAAAAAAGGCAAGGGAAATGTGACTGTGGACTTCACAACTCACTATGTTGAGGAGGGTGACATAGTCATTATCCTGCCAGGACACATTCACGGAATCTCCCAGCACGAAGGCTATTCAATGGAATATGAGAATATTCTTTTCTCCGTCGACATGTTCAGATCCAGAAATCACGACTCACTGGACAGCGAGTTTTTCCTGCCTCTGCTGGCGGGCGACGTGGATATCAAGAGTATTTATGACAGGGACGATCCATTATATCCGTCTCTTTCCGCGTGTCTTAACAGGGTAGACAAGCTCTGCTCAGAGACGCCAAAGGGATACCACCTTGCACTTAAGGGATGCTATTTTGAATTCTTCTACATTCTCTATGCCAACTCCACCGCAAGGGATGAGGCAGACAGGAAGAACCGAGCCAGGGATCTGGAGAGAACAAAACTCATCCTCTCCTACATAGACGAAAATTACAAAGAGGCCATATCCATAACGGATATAGCCTCCTACTGTGGATTCTCTGAATCCCATTTTATGCGATTTTTCAAGAACACCATGGGGGTGTCATTTGTATCATATCTGAACGACTTCAGGCTGAATGTTGCCGCAAGACTTCTCTCCTCCAATGACGAGAGCATACTCTCCGTCGCGGAGAACTGCGGCTTCTTCAACCTGTCCTACTTCAACAGGATGTTTAAGAAGAAATACGGCGTGACTCCGGGTAAATACAGGGATAATCATAACCTGTAAGCGGCCACTCATTGCCTACTACGCATCAGATCTTGAATACGAGTTCTTCATCTGATTGCTGAGTTCATAGAGGACCCTGCCAAGGGTTGCATTTGCCTCACGTCTCACCATGTCTGTGGTCTCCTGGTTGGCCTGCTGGCGGAGTTTCTCGCCCAATGGCTGTTCATTCATAATATCATCATATCTGTATATTATCTCATGTGCCTTGGACATGACTTTCTCCTCGTACCTTTCGATATGGAACACCGACTTCGCATAAGATGCGTCCGCCATCGCTGCGATCATACGGCTGGTCCAGTAGAAGTTGTCCGTGGAAGCATCCGCCCCTGTATTTGCCAGATACTCAGGAGTCGTGTCTACATTTGCATAGAAAGGAACCATGACATTGAATGCATTCGATGCAAATGCTATCCACTGTACAGCGCAGTTATCCTCTCCAACATATGGTCTCATCTGGATCGCCGACATGAAATCCGTCCTGTTCACACCTATCGATCTATATGCCCCGCGCATCTTATTGTCGCCGTAATTGCCGTACGGATCATACGGAGTTCCCTGATAATGCGAAGAAAGCACATACTTCACATCCTCCATGGTTATCTTCTTCTCTGGTATCATGCACCATGGAATGTCATCCGAAACCGGCGTAAAGTCCGCATCCGGTCCGTCCCAGACTGCCGAATTCGGGTTGAGCGTCCGCTCCATGAACCATGCCCTCGGGGTGTTGTACACGTGATCCGCATCGTCGTGGCTGCCGAATATATCCCGTGGACAGATCGTGTCCTCCATATTCTCCACGTTCAGATGATACTTCTCTATAAATGCTGGAAGATCTGCCGAGCACATGAACTCGCTCTGCGCTCCCATTGCGTCTGCCATATCAAATTCGTCCATACCAAACTGGTTTGGCATGACAACATACACATCATCAGGAACTTTTCTCGCGATCCAATGATGTCCTCCGATGGTCTCAAGCCACCAGATCTCGTCTACATCCTGAAATGCAATTCCGTTCATCTCATAGGTTCCATATCGCTCAAGCAGGCTGCCAAGTCTCTTCACGCCCTCTCTTGCGCTCTTTATATATGGAAGTGTAATGCTGACTATATCCTCCTCGCCGATACCTCCAGTCTTCTCAGGCTTATCTCCCTCCGCAGGCTCATAGCACACCAGTGGATCCGCACCGAGCACTCTTGGATTTGAGGTTATGGTCTCCGTCGCCGTCATAGCCACATTTGCAGAATTCACTCCGCTTGCCGCCCAGATTCCTTCGCCCGCCAGCGCATTTGGAACACAGGTGTAACGCATCGGATCATCCGGAAGTTCAATCTCCACATGGGATATCTCCGACTTGTATATTCTTGGCTGCTCCTCCGGCTTCACAACCACATATTTCTTCGGCGTGTACGAACCGGCCCCCGAATCGTCATTTCTCGCTATTATTGTTGAACCGTCATAAGACGCATTTTTTCCTACCAATATTGTTGTACATGGCATGATCTATTCCTCCATTTTTTTAATATTTTTCATCTTTTTTATAATTAAAAATATAATATATCCCGCAAGGCTTCCGAGGGTATTCATAACTACATCATCGAGCTGGCAGTAACCGCGCTCCGTTATAAGCTGAACCGTCTCTATGCAGACACTGCACAGAAATCCAAACAGTACAGTGCATTTGGACAACCTGTCTACCGCCCTGCCATCGCCATTCTTACTTCCAGCCACCGCCAGCGGGAAAAGCACGCCGAACGGCACAAAGAGCAATATATTTTCTATGACAAATGCGTGCTCCTGGGGCGTCACTCCCCACGTCTGAAACAGCGTCATGTCAATGCCTTGCCTTGAGCCCGGCTCTCTGGACAGGAACACAGTAACTGCCATCACCGCCAGATACACCACCAGCAGAAACCACACTATTGACTTCTTCACACGTCCTCCGGCACTGACCTTTTTCCCTGCAGGACTCACTGTATACACGAGATAAACCACGACTGCTATGCATCCACATAGAATCCCTATCGGCAGGTAGCCCGCGACCTCCATTATATCTTTTATAATAAGTTCAAACATACATTCCCCTCAGTAATTTTACATTTATTCTATTGAAACCAAATACGATTTCTCGACAGTGTACTTTTCCAACTTCATTGGTTTTCCACCATTTATCCATTCCATATAATTCTTTGCATATGCATAATATGTATATTTCCCTAACTCGAATATAGCCGGCATACACTTTTCACATGGAGCCCATCTTGAATATATCGTTATACCATTAAAATCCGATAAATATGACATGATCTTTCTCTCGCAGCATCCATATGTAAGTCCAATCTTTCTCAAATAATCATCTTTCCTTTTATCGATTCTTCTCGTCTTCAGATCGTCCCCCAGCTTCTCTTTTTTACTCACATACTTTATCTTGCTGTTACTATCAGGCTCTATTACCTCTGTATAACGCATAGTTTTCTTCCTAATAGGACAGTATCTGATGCCATGATTTTTTGTATAAATATTGGTAACATGATGCCATCCAAACGTGTTATCAAATATGTATTTTACCAGCATCTCCATCTGCAATCTTTTGTTTCTATCCCACGAATCTGTCCCACTCAATGCCCAATACTTTTCTCCATTTGGCAATACAAATATTGTATAACAGCCTTGTTTTTTACCCGAATATTTATTAACCAGATTAAAATCCTTTTTTAATTTCAACGCTGACTTTATTTTTGCAATCTCTTCCGTAAACTGTTTTGTCATACTTTCAAAATTGTTTGATCTCGTTGACACTAATTCATCATTTGTATTTATTTGAGACAGAGAAATAAAAAAATGTCTATATATTTCTGTTAATTTATCTTTCCAAATACAAGCTTCAAAAATAGCACTGTCATCTTTTGGCATATCATGTGTTTCGATGTTAAACGCATGGGCTATATTAGAAATAAACCTAATATATCTCTTTTTTAACGTCACTTTCTCTCCGCTACTTTTCAAAATTTCTTTTTTTATAATATTAAGCGTCTTTGTATAGTAGCCTATTTTCTCTTCCTGTCCAATATCTGAGACCATACTTTTCATTATGGAATCCGCTCTTTCCAGTACAAACTCTAAATTTTCATTCCAGCTCGTAGCAGTAAATTTATTATAACTTGTTAGGAACTTCTCGTGTATATCATCTATTTCTCCTATATCATGCACCTTACATTTGCTCGCCCTATCTATCAATCTGTATATATCTGTCAATATAGTTTTTTTATTTTCACTAAAATCTACGTAGTCTTCATGCACATATCTCTCTGTATAAATCATAATAGAGATTGCGATACGCCTGTAATCATATTTTATCCTGCTGGCAAATGTCTGCAGTGCTTCCATATTTAGTGCCTCAACGCTATCACTATTATCCTGCATGACCGTATCATTAATAAGTGTCACATCTGCCAGATAATCCCACATATTATTTTCACTTAAATTGTACTCATCATTTATCCAGGCACCTTCATCCTCCACTGATTCCAAATTTAAGTCAAGCGCTTCTATTGATTTCGATTTCGCATACTCTTCAAAACTACCATATCTACTTGCCACTATATCTAATTCTTCACTTACCAATTTACTTTTAACAATTTTCTGTAAGACATCAGGTTTATATGGCACGAAATATTCTGCTATCGGATAATCTGAATTTCGCAACCTATGTGTTATTCTAATAGATTTCTTCATATGTATCACCCACTCCCAAAACAATTCTCCCGCCCCTGCGGTAATTACGTTACGTTCCACTAATTATTATATCACAGTTGCAACTGACAGTCATTTTACACATTGTTTACATACACCGCGTCTGATATACTTTACATGTCAGTCCAACTAACCATTTGGACGGGCTGAACAAATATAGAACAGGAAATATCCAACATGATAATAGCAAAAAAAATTCTAAAAATAACATGTATCGTCCTCGGTGTGATCCTTGTGGCCACCATAATATTTGTGGGAGTTCTCACTATAACAGAATACAAGCCAGACGATTCCGAATCCCTTGAGGTCACATCCGGAAGCACATTTGGCAAAAATGCAACCGGCTCAGCCAAGCTTTCACCATCTGTCGGCGACTCCATATCCATCGTGACATGGAATCTCGGCTACGGATCCCTCGGTGCAAATGCTGACTTTTTCATGGACGGAGGAGACAGTGTGTACACTTCCACAGCCAAGCAGGTAAACGACAATATGGAGGCCATCACATCAGAGCTGAATTCACTTGCCGCTGACATCTTTCTTCTCCAGGAGGTTGATGAACGATCATCCAGAAGCCACAAGATAAACGAAGCCGATATTTTGAAGGAAAAGCTGCCGTCATACACAAGCTCATACGCCTACAACTACAAAACACTCATGGTTCCATATCCACTTCCACCGATCGGCAGAGTGACATCAGGAATAATGACTCTCAGCTCATTTGAAGTATCGGATGCAGAAAGAATACAGCTTCCATGTCCATTTTCCTACCCGATCAGACTCTGCAACCTGAAAAGATGCCTGATCGTGTCCAGAATACCGATTGCCGGAAGTGAACACGAACTCGTCATAGTAAATCTCCACCTGGAGGCTTATGACTCAGGCGAGGGCAAAGCCGCCCAGACCAGGATGCTCGCCGACATTCTCCAAAATGAGGCTGCAGCAGGGAACTACGTTATCGCAGGAGGCGACTTCAACCAGACTTTTTCAAATGTGGATCTGTCCGCATACCCTCAGCAGTCCGCTGACCTGTGGGCACCAGGAAGCATAGATGTATCTGAATTTGGAGATTCCTTCACCTGCACCACCGATTCCTCAGCTCCGACATGCCGATCCCTGGACAAACCATACGAAGGACATGACCACGAGAGTTTCCAATATTATGTCATCGACGGATTCATAGTATCGAGCAATTTGCAGATCAACTCCACAGAGACCATAGATCTGGATTTTAAAAACAGCGATCACAATCCGATAAGACTCGATGTTGCGTTGAAATAAACTATATTTTCAGTTGTTTTATGCATGTTATTTTAATTAACATTAATTATGTATAATTTTATGTTTAAAATACATTTTTCTCTTGATTTATGCCGTTTTTACATGTATTATGGCATTGTAAATGTTATAAATATTAACATTTGTTGCTAGTTTTGAATAATACTTCTAAGAATAATAGAGAATACTCATCAGAGAAAGGAATTTTGATCATGAAGAAATTATCACAGTCACGTCTCGCCGACACTGTCATGAACGGAAGAAAAGAAAAGGGTATGACCCAGGCTCAGCTCGCCGATGCAACCGGTATCAACAGAGCACTCATTTCCAGAATAGAGCAGAAGGATTTTGTTCCTTCTATAGAACAGCTCGAAAGTTTGTCAGAGGTTTTGAACTTCGACCTCACAGAAATGTTCATCAATGCTGGCGCACACAAGCTCGAGTCTCCATCCCCACTGAACATTGCAGTGGCAGGAACCGGTTACGTTGGTCTGTCCATTGCGACCCTGCTGGCACAGCACAACCATGTAACGGCAGTTGACATCATCCCTGAAAAGGTTGATCTCATCAACAACAAGAAATCCCCTATACAGGACGACTATATTGAGAAATATCTCGCCGAGAAGGAGCTTGATCTCACAGCAACTCTCGATGGCAAATCAGCATACAAGGATGCAGATTTCGTAATCATTGCTGCCCCGACAAACTACGACAGCAACAAGAACTATTTCGACACATCAGCCGTTGAGGCCGTTATCGAGCTCGTCCTCAAGGTCAACCCGGATGCCATCATGGTCATCAAATCAACTATACCAGTTGGATATACCGAGTCCGTAAGGAAGAAATACAACACGTCAAATATCATTTTCAGCCCAGAGTTTCTTCGTGAATCAAAGGCACTGTACGACAACCTCTATCCATCAAGGATAATTGTCAGCACAGACAAGAATGACGAAAAGATAGTTAAGGCATCCCATACATTTGCCGCACTGCTTCAGGAGGGTGCCCTCAAGGAAGATGTAGACACTCTGTTCATGGGCTTCACCGAAGCTGAGGCTGTAAAGTTATTTGCAAATACCTATCTCGCACTCCGCGTGTCCTACTTCAACGAGCTTGACACATATGCAGAGATGAAGGGACTTAACACACAGGACATCATAAACGGCGTATGTCTCGACCCAAGAATCGGAACACACTACAACAACCCATCATTTGGATACGGCGGATACTGTCTGCCAAAGGATACAAAGCAGCTCCTTGCCAACTACAACGACGTGCCTCAGAATATGATGAGCGCCATCGTTGAGAGCAACAGAACGAGAAAGGACTTCATCGCAGACCGCGTTCTCTCCATCGCAGGCTACTACGACTACAACAATAACGGTGATTACTCAGCAGCCCAGGAGAAGGAATGTGTCATAGGTGTATACAGACTGACGATGAAGAGCAACTCCGACAACTTCCGCCAGAGCAGTATACAGGGTGTCATGAAGCGTATCAAAGCCAAGGGCGCAACCGTCGTTGTATACGAGCCAACCCTTGAAGACGGAACCACATTCTTCGGAAGCAAAGTTGTAAATGACCTAGACAAATTCAAATCCATGTCCGACGCTGTCATCGCCAACAGGTACAATTCATGCCTCGACGACATCAAAGACAAGGTATACACAAGAGATCTGTTCCAGAGAGACTAATCCTTAAGAAGACCTTTAAGAACATTTTTATAACATAAAAAATAACCGAATGATACGAATTAAAACTTGTATCATTCGGTTATTTTTTGTCAATATTTCTTATGAATTAGCCTGAGCCTTGAGCTCCTCAAGCATCTGAGGAAGTCTTGTATCCATCTCGTCATCCTTGAACTGACATGTACCAACCTTCCTGTGTCCACCGCCACCATACTTGAGCATAAGGCTTCCAACATCCATGGTCGCTGTGCGGTTCAGGATACTGTATCCAACTGCTGCCGAACATCCCTGTCCACCACGTCCGCTTACTATCCACGCTGACACGTTCTGCTCAGGATACATACTGTATATCATGAAACGATTGCCGGTATATATCGGATCCACTCCGCGAAGATCGCTTATGATAAGATTACCGTCCACTATGGTATGTGCCTTGACCATCTCCTTAAACTTCTCTGTCTGCTCATTATACAGAACTATTCTCTCCTGTATGTCCGGCATGGCAAGTATCTCATCAGTGGTCATGGTACGACATGCATCTATAAGCTTCTCCATGAGCTGGTAGTTTGATATGGTGAAATTCCTGAATCTTCCAAGTCCGGTTCTAGGATCCATCAGGAATCCAATAAGTATCCATCCCTTTGGATTCTGTACCTCATCGATGGTAAGATTACCTGAATCAACCTTATCAACAGCCTCCATCATATCGTCAAACTGCGGAAATCTCTCTCTGCCTCCATAATACTCATAGATTATTCTAGCGCACGATGGAGTTATACGACTCTCCCCCTTGTATTTACCCTCAAGCGCCAATCTCTCATGCTCACTTGAATGATGATCGAACCAAAGTCCGCAACCCTCAACAAATGGCACATTTGCAAGGCAGTCATCCTCCGTAACCTCGATCAATCCGTCCTGAAGATCCTTCGGATGCGCAAACTTCCAATGATCAATAATTCCCGCTTCCTTCAGCAGTGCGCCACACGCAAGTCCATCAAAATCCGATCTTGTAACCAACCTCATAGTAAATCCTCCCTGGTATTGAACTTCAGCCCTGTAAAACCGGGCTGAATCGTCCATTTTCCGTAACAAATATATCTTAATTATATAGAAGCGGGTGGGGTATTTCAAGGAGCATTTTTATCAGTGATAGGGCTTAATATTATCTAATCACCCCTCCTGTTCATCACAATAAAATAACTGTTTCAGACTCTTTGGTTTATCTGGTATACTCATTTTTATTATTCCTCTCTCAACCAACGGCATTACATATCTCTGGATTGCATATGTTACCGAACTCAATCCCAAATACTCACAGATTTCCTTCCTTGTTCGTGGTGTCTTACAGAAAAGTATTAAGCCATCAGCTTCTATATCATCTGTATCAGCTTCTTGTTTTTCTTCTCCGTATTTATATAGTTTAACAATAAAGCTTCCCCTCTCATCTAAAAATTCCGGTTGTGGTAAATCATATTCCTTCATAGCTCTACGAATAGTAGGAATTCCTGAATATCTGTTCTCTGTTATCTTTAACACTTCCAATTCAGATGCAATTACAGGATTTCTGGTATCCGGTTGTACCTTTCCCAACTGATCTATCCTGATTCTTCCATATATTCCTCCAGGATTTCTAATTTCAATTCGATCATCAAACATAATTATCTGAATCGGCATCCCCTCCGTATGTATGCTGTAATCACGGTGTACCAGAGCATTGAGAACAGCTTCTCTGATTGCAGTAACAGGATAGTCAGTCCTATCCTCCCGTTTTCCAGTTTTAGGATCGATTATTGTCTTTGTACGCATATTCCTGTTTACAAATTGCATAGCCCCTTCCAACATTTCTTGTATATTTCCTTCTATTCGCTGATTATCTAAGAAACGTTCTCCTTGTAAGCCTACATTTCCAACATCCGTCCCAGGAACAACAACTGCTGTAATACATAATTGTGGAAAATATGCCTGCGGATAAATACTAAAATTCATCACTGCACTTAATGTTATTTCATTGTCTCTTTTTATACTCATCAGTTCATATATCTCATTATCTTCTATAGCCGCTAACCTTGGCTTTCCTTTTTTCAATAATCTGATATATTCTGATAACAAGTCCTGATTGAGGGAAGCAAATGAAGCTCTATCGACAACTCTCACATCATCCTGATATTTTTTTCTATACGCCTCATAACTGTATACTTCGTATTCTGTCATAGGCTCATCACTATCCCCAACCCTGGTAAACGAGCCTTTAATCCGCCCTTTTCCTTTATAGAAAACAGGTCTATCCGTAATATCTGCACCAGGTATCTCTGCCGAGACAAAAAATTTATTATCCTTTTCAACCACTGTAATCAATGGCCTTACAACCGGCTCCATCTGTAAACATTGTTCATTTATTTTCTTTTGAATATCTTGCGGATCGTACACACCAACTTCCTTGTAATTCCGGCTCTCATCTACACCAAATATAATAATTCCTCCTTCATCCTGATTAGACAGACTAGACAGGGAATCATACAACCTCTTGGGGCATCCATTTTCTGCACTTTTTATTTCTAATGTTGCTGTTTCACATTTTATTTTTTGAATTAACTCTAATTTTTCATATAATTCTTCAGTTGTCATTTTAGTTACCTCCATAATTATTTTACATTTTACTTGTTTATTTAAGTTTATGCAATAAAATCAAATAATATTTATAAAAATAAAATAACAACTCAAAAATTTGAGTTGTTATTTTTATTTTTCAACAGTATTTTATTTATCTATAATCTCACTAATAGAATTCTGTAATTCCTCATTTAGCTCCTTCAGGCTAAGATATTCTAAAGTACTAAGATCAAAACTAAGCCTTTGTTGCAGATAATCCATACATTCTGTTAACCGTTTTACCACAAAGTCTTTTGAATCTTTGATAATTCTGCTTTCCTCCTCCTTTAGGCAATACCCCCCATTATCAGCTTTAGTTATTTCTATACCATGATCAATTAATTGACTTATAGATGTATACATATGAGATTTCGTTATTTCCCTCGGGGCAATCGCATTATTAACATAAGCAAAAATTTCATCTGCACTATGTTCCTCATGATCACTCAACAAATTCAAAATAGCAATCTTAACCTCACCAAAATTTTTAGTACTTACCGTGCTCATTAGAATGCCCTCCCCTTGTAATAATCTTTGCAAGCTTCTATAAAATTAGGTAGTTGTAAAACCTTTTGCATATTCTTAGTTTCTGGAATTCTTCCATTCTCCCAATATGCTACAGCTCTTTGACTTACTCCTATCATTTCTGCAAATTGTTCTTGTGATATATGCTGACAATCACGGTAAATACGCACTATGTCTCCGAAATCACTCTGGTTATTAAAGGAAATAAATTGTCCATTCATTTATCCAAACACCTCCATAGCAACATTATAAAACACATTAAAGCGCAGTGCCATGAACTTAAAGTTCTATTTGTATAACTAAACCTCAATTTATACAGAATAATTCTAATACGCAACTCAAAAGCTGTCACTCCGCAAATATAAAATCCAATTCATCCATCCCATCCAACTGTCCCGAATAATATCTATCCTCATCATAAAAATCGCCATAATCTCTGTCACCAGGATCAGCAAGCACATCGCACACATAACTCTCAATCTCACCAGTATCCGCCCAGATATAATATCTGGATAAGTCCATGTCATCTATTATCACACGAGGGAACACTGCCAATTTACCTGTCACATCGTCATATATATCATCCCGCACGCAATCCGCTAAAATATTTACAACCTTATCTACATCAACCTCATGATACACTCCGTTGTATATCGTATTCTCCTTAAAAAGTTCATATGTATCCTGATTTGTATAACTTTCGGATCTGTCATATCCATCTATGTAATCCCGCATGGCCTTGTCCAGCTTTTCCAGAACAACATCACTGTCCACCAGTTCACACAGTTCCAGTCCATTATTCTTCAGATTTTCTTCAAATACACAAAAATCATCAAAATCCATCGAATCCAGCAGGTCTTCCAATTCCTCTGACGACAAATGCTCACGTGTTCCTCTTTTATATTGTAGAGAAGCGTTTCGCAATCTATAAAAATATCTCTGCTATTGATCTCTGCCAATATATTTGTGGATTCAAGCCACAATTTGTAATGCTTTCGCACTATATCAATATTTGCCGAATCCTGCAGATACCCATCTATATCATTCAACGACAATATATTACATGAACCCTCCATGTATTCTGCAAACAAATCGAAAATCTCCGTCTTATTTGCCGGGGTTAGCTCCAATGCGCTGCACACATAATATTTCTCCGGTTTCAGCTCGGCAACCTTAGAAACCTCCTTCTTCAGGCTTGATATAAGATCACTGTATTTGCTATTGATATAATGCTTGACCTGTATAACAACATTCTTACTCACAGTATCATCAGTTATATCAATGCCGCCATCCCGACCTCTCGCAAATATTTGAAGGGGGACACCCAGCTTCTTCTGCATTATATCTTTGCACAATATTTCAAATTCGTAGTCACACAGGTTTTTGTAATTAAACATCTTTTATCTCCAATAAAACTCTATCGTATATTCAATCCTTAAATATTTCGCACGATCCAATATCCCATAACAACTGAAACATTATAGACACTAGTCCAATATTCAAGTAATCAAATGATTCCCCAAGGCCGTGCATAATACTGTTTCTGATATTTAACTTCACAAAAATATTATCCATGAGCTCCATATACTCAGGCAAAATCTCACTTTTCGCAAAATCGCTTTTTAGCAATGATCCCAGAGTTCGTGTAACTTTTCTTCCACTTCTATTTCTATGTCCCACTCCCGTCAAAACCATCTCATTTTCTGCCGACTCTTCCAATACTCCCTGACGAACAAAGAGAGTGTACATCTTTCCCATTACATGATCTTCCCTGGCATCAAAGCAAAATCTCTCTGTATTATGAAGAAAAATGTCAATATATTTCTCCTCCTCTTCATCAATCAGTCCCTCTTCATTTAAATAGTTTATTTCAGGCAATCCGCAAATACATTTATATAACATTCTATTTTGCAAAGCTAATGTTAAACCGCGCTCGATCAGGGATGGTAACATAAATGAGGCTGTCACTGCATGAGGCATCCCATTGACAATGGCGTTCTTATAGTCTCCCACTGCTTTCTGATATATTTCAGTATAATCTATGGCCATATTTTTCAATCGAATCTCAGGTAACCGACTTTGCTTATTGTATATTATTTCATGATACCACTTATATATATTACCTAAATACATGACTATATCATGTAATAAAATTCTCTTTTCTACAAAAGCTCTTTTCTCTTCTGCATTATCGAAATGACCTCTCGGTTCTGGGAACTCCGCATCTGTCACATCAAAATTATAGATGTCACTAAAATTTCTTAAAGTATCTATCTTTGCCTGATGAAGTTCATCAATGTCACCAGCATGTGTTAAATGATTCAGCAATTTCTCATCATAGTCTTTAAGAGGCTCTGGATTCTCAAGATATATTGATAAATTTGAACGGTTTTTGAAAATCTTATGGTATAGTTTCATAATTAACATACCTCATTTTATCTCACGTTATGGTAATTTCCCCAGCCACGCAAAAGGGCATACGAAAAATGTTTAATTGTTTTCGTATGCCCTCCTCCGTATTCAATCTCTTTACAGATGTCTAATCAATTCAAAATAATTACTTCTTTAGCATTTTATATTATCCATTATATATCTTAGTATTACTTCTTCTTTGTTTAATTCATGTTCTTCAAAGAATTTTTTTATTGAATTTTCATCTATAGACTCATTGCCAGGCTCATTCATTTCATATCCAATTCGTTTCTCTTTCCAAGGAGACTGTGAACAACTTATTTTCTCCAATATTACAGACGAATAAAGTCCAAATGTCTTTATCGCCATATTTATCGCCTTTATTTCCTCTGATTTAAGTTGAGAAATCACACATCCGTGAGTACTATATATTCCATCATCAATTGGTTTATATCCAAAACTTTTATATCTATTATAAATTTTAATATAAACTGGTCCTTGAGGCCAAGCCTGAGCAACTTCCCCTATTAACCATGTTCCATTTAAAGCATAATTAATACCATTGGAAAACCATAATAATTTTTCTAATACTAAAGGATTCACTTCATCCATATGAGTAACAATATAATTTGAAATTTGCAAAATCTTTGAATTTTCAATTTCCATTAATTTATTATAGCGAACTAATATTTTTTTATATGCAATATTTTTTAATTTCTCTTTATTTTTTTCCACTAATTCCATGAAATATTGCTCTTTATTCAAAATATTAAAAAGTATATCAGAATATTCCCTTGACGGTATAATCCCATCATAATATCGTTTTATTGTTACTTTTCCAAATCCTGCAATATCTGCTAAACCTTCTTTACTTATATCATATTTTCGTAAAATTTCTGTAATTAATTTCAAAGTGATTAACTCTTGCCGAGTTTTATATGCTTCCAATTTAGCTTTTGATTTTCTTGAATTGTAACCAATATCCGTAGCCACCTCACATCCACATTCTTTACATTTCCCGACTTTAAATTTATATTTTATTATTTGGCCTTTAAATTTTTCTGTGATTACCTCTTCTTCAATATCATATCTAACCAAGTCCTCACATTCATTACAGTAAGCAAGCTCTAAATAATTCATATAATCACCTACTCTCTTAACTATTTTCTTTTAAATTCTTTATTATATATTTCATATCCTTCAGTATGCAGTAATCGCTGCATACTGAAAGATTTATTTTCTAAATTCATTACCGTTTTACATTATTCTTGTGAAATGATACTATATATACCTTATTAATCGGTATTTTTCGGCTATTTATTTTTATATAGATAAGCACCTTATCATACTCCACTCCGCTAGTATTAACATCTAGTCTACTTAATCTACATGCATATTTGAACACATATAAATATTCTTGTGGATAGCCTTTTGCTTTACGCTTTTTTGCCCCTTTACTAAGATCAAGTATCTTGGCCACAAAATTATCACAATTCAAATCTTGCAATATCAAATTAACATCTTCTGTATCGAATATGTAATCATCTGACAACGCAGGATTCTCTTCCGTTGGCGTAGGCGGAATGTAGTTCTTATTATCGACCGCATGGTTCACATCATCAAGAATCATTTTAACTTCATAATCAAAACACTCTACTCTTGGCTCAGCTTCAATAACTTCGCTAATATCCTCCAATCGCAGCTTAGCAAAATGCCCTGTTTCAACTTGCAACATAATCTTCCTCCTTTCTAAAAAAGCAAACAATAAACTGCATTTTTATAGTACATTATTGATACGATTATGTCAACTTTTTGTTTTTCGTATCATTTTATAAATATCATATTTTTAGGATTATTTAAATATAATAACTTTAGCATTTAGTAAAAATGGGTACAATCAATATTGTATCTTGTTCAAACTGTAGTAAAAATGCTTTGTACCGAAACAAAGAAACGGACAATAGTAGAAATGGACACTCCCGTAAAACTATGCATACCAGTTATGGAGATATGGATGTAGCCATTCCAAGGGATCGTAACGGTGATTATGAACCACAGCTGATTAAAAAATATCAAAATACCGTAACTCAGGACATGGAAGAAAAAATACTTTCCATGTATGCCAAGGGAATGTCAACCGGCGATATCGAATCTCACATGCGCGAATTATACGATATTGATATTTCTGATAGTACAATCAGCAGGATCACTGACAAAATTCTGCCAATTGTAAAGGAATGGCAGGAGCGTCCTCTAGAAGAAGTGTATGCAGTTGTATTTATGGATGCGATCCACTATCATGTTCGCAGCGAAGGGCGTATTGTAAAACGTGCGGTTTATATCGCTCTTGGTATTGACATGAATGGGAAAAAGGATGTCCTTGAAATGTACGTAGGCGAAAACGAAAGTGCAAAGTTTTGGCTTTCTATCATGAATGGATTAAAAAACCGCGGAGTTGAAGATATACTTATTGCATGCGTTGATGGTTTGAATGGATTTCCACAGGCAATTTAGGCTGTTTATCCTAAAACAGAGATCCAGCAGTGCATCATCAATCAGATCCGTAATTCAACAAAATTTGTTTCATGTAAAGACATCAAAAAACTGATGGCTGATTTGAAACTCGTATATGCTGCACCAACGGAAGGAACAGCATTAAATGAGCTAGAGCTGTTTAGAGATAAATGGGATTCCAAGTATCCTAAGATTTACAAATCCTGGTATGATAACTGGGCAACTCTGTCGACTTATTTCAAGTATCCAGAAGCAGTAAGGCGCCTGATTTACACAACAAACGCCATCGAAGGTTTTAACCGCCAGCTCCGAAAGGTAACAAAAAGCAAGACTGTTTTTCCGTCAGATGACAGCCTTTTAAAAATGCTGTATTTGGCAACTATGGATATCACGAAAAAATGGACAGGTCATAGGCACGACTGGGGTCAGATTCACTCCCAGCTGGAAATCTATTTTTAAGAACGCCTGGCAGGACGGAACCTGTAAAACAGATAGTTTTAGGCAGGGCTTATTGACATGCCTAAAAACTCCTGTATAATGCAGATATGGGCAGAACCCGCGAAGTCGGCTCTGCCCATTTGTAACTATTCGCAAATCTTATATCGGTTTTTAATGTTTACACAAAACTTGAAACGGTCTCAACCTTAAGTCTATTATTTATCTATAATCTCACTAAAAGATTTCTGTAATTTCTCATTTATCTCTTTCAAGCTAAATATATTCTAAGATGCAAAAATCAAAACTAAACCTTTGCTACTGATAATCCATACATTCAGTTAGCCTCTTTACCACAAAGTCTATTGAATCTTTGATAACTCCGCTTTCCTCATTCGTTTATCTCATTCGTTTATCTCATTCGTTGTAAATCCAACATTAAGATTATCTACTCTAAACTCTTATAATAATCAATCACATTCACAAAAGGTATAACAACTTTACCACTATTAAATATATTGGCCGTCATAGCCTCTATTTTACCTCTTGCAATTCCAATAATTGCTGCAGCTCCATTTACTGCTACCAATTGCTCAAAAGCACCTTGCTCCATTTCTTCTGTCGACAAAAAAGCTCCATCTAAGGAAAGCTTCATTTCTAATTTTTGATTATCGGACTGCTCTATTTGTATTTCGAAATCTATAGTCATCTGCGCAAATAAACGATCATCATCCTTTTCAATTTGCGGTTCACAAATATTTAATCCAAAACTTCTTCTTGCTCCTCTTTCAACATCTACTATAGTATTATTAACAGAAATACTATTGATTGTAGTCCCAACAAGTTTCAGCCCTGCTACAATATAATCCAATTCCATTATGCAATTGCCTCCTTATTTGAAAGATATGCAGCCCAAGAATTTTTCTTTTTGCGGTTATTAAGACTTCTTTCTTTGTCCCACTTTACAATTATATAATCTGTTTTAGCACAAGTCCTGTCTAAGCTTACAGTCAATTTCAAATCAATTTTTTCACAAATTTCATTTAATGTTTTAATTGTAAAATTATATTCTCTACTTTCCCACTTTGAAATCATTCCTTGTGATACGCCCATATAGTCTGCAAACTGCTGTTGAGTCATACCTTTTTCCACTCTATATCTTTCTATCTGGGCTGAAATCTTTGCCAACTCCACAATAGATTTTACCTCAGTATCAGATATTCCTTCCGTTATCCAGTTTGTTTTATTTGCATTTGCAAGTTTTTCTGCAATTCCCATAATTTTGTCCTCCATATTTATCACTATAATTCAATCACTCTCAAGTAATTTCAATCGTCTTTCTGCAACATTAATTGCCCGTTTATAATCTCCATCATTTTTCTCTAAAAAAGCTACCAACAATATTATTGCCCCTTCATCAACAGTATATATCACACGTATATTTTTCTTTGATTTTGGATGTCTTATACTATATAGCCTATCTGTGTCTCTTAATTTCTCAAAATTAGCTAAATCCACCGCTCTTTCCTTCTCCTGAGATAATACTACCAAATCAGCTATTAATTTCTTTTGATATCTCTTCCACGGAGGTTTAGTTTTCCACTGCTCATTAACCGCACTTTGAAACTCTTTCTTCAAATTAGAAACAGCAAATATATTATCTAACCCTTCCATGTTTTCAAAATATATCTGATCTATTTCCACATCCAGCTCCCCTCTCCTTTGTTCTTATATGATATTACTTATAAGTAATAAACGCAATAGTAAGATAAATTTTTCCTATTAATTATACTAGTAAATCACCTATTATATGCTTTTGCGAAACAATCCTCAACACTTTATAATACCCACAATATATATTACGAAACAAATTCTTCTTCAGTAATAATTCTGGTTTTAATGCCTCTACCTTCCATCTTATACTCTAACAACCCACTGATTCTATCATCACAAGTTGCAAAGAAAAGCTGATCTATGGTTGCTTTTGAATCCATCTGATATTTAATAATATCCAAAAATGCAAGCATATTAACATCATCCATGCAAGCTGTGAGATCATCAATAAAATAAATTTTCATCTTTTCTCTATTTGAACGAGAACTGATACCTGCGAAGAAATATGCCAGCATAAATACTGTAATCTGTCCATTGCTCAATATATTAACAATACTCTTACCTTTATCATCAACCAAAGATATTCCATCCTTTTCATGTTTCAGATTAAAACTATCTCCGACATTGAAACGCGATAACTTATCGTAATATTTTTTTAAAACCGGTCCAACCTTTTCGTATTCTTCCATAGATAGTTCATCTACAACTTTATGAATTTCTTCTGCCCTTTCAGCTGCGTTATTACGTAATTCCTCAAGTTCAACTATCTCTCTGTTTAACTTCTGATTCTTTTCTAATGCAGTAGCTTTTTTTTCTTTAATATCAAGCATTTGCCGATTTGCGAGTAATCCTTTTAAAGCATTTAATTTTTCAACAAACAAACTATATGAAAAATCAACCACCTCGAAAGTTTGCTTTACCATAGGTTCCAAGGATGCTAATGTCTGCTTTACTTTTTCTTCATCATAGGAATATCCTAATACCGTAAGTATCTCCTGATATGTATCCGTAACTTTTTTCTCCTCGTCAACGCTTAAAAGCTTTTTATCAATATCTTCAAGTAAATTTTTTACTAATTCTGCATTAACCGCATCCACAGAAGAGATTTCTTTTCTGATATTCATTAACTTTCTAACGTTCGTAAAATATGGCTCCATCTGATTCTTAAGTTCTGTAAGTTCTGCTATTTCTTTTTCTAATCGCTCTTGCTCTTTTCCCACAGCAAACTTAACCTGTTTCAGAAGCTGTTCCTTAAGCAAATCTATTTTATCATCAACCGCTTTCTTCTCATTTACCTTCATCTGTAATACTTCATTGTTTTTCGCAATATAATTTGCCGCTTCCTTTAGAATTTCTTCTTCTTTCATAGAAGAAAAGGTTTCCGAACCACAAACAGGGCACCTTGCCACTCCATTTTCACATAACTGCTTTTTTCTATATGCAATCATAGCAGACTTTTCAGAATTCATATTAGACAGCAGTTTCAAAATACTGTTGTTACCATCAAGGACCTCTATATCCTTTGAAAGCCCTATACACTTATTTTCATCATCTTTGATTTCATTCGTAATTTTGTCAAAATCGCTTTCACTAAACTCCGGAACCCCAAGATCAATAATATTAAGGGCTGTTTTAAGAATCGTATCTTTTGAAAGAGACAACCTCTTAAGTTTATTGGAATAATTCTGACATGAGCCTAATATATCCTTTTCAGAATCAAACAAACCAATTGTCTTTGCCTTTTCAATTGACTCTGCTTTTGTCTTCCAGTCACTTAGTATATCACTTAAAATTACTTGTTGTTTTATTAATTCTTCCTGTTGAACCAACCTGGTTAGTGCATCCCTTGCAGTCGAATATCCACACATCTCCACATTATCTTTTTGTGCTATTAATTCCTCTCTATTCAGCTCTTCAACCTCTGTATTTTCACCAGAGTAAAAAATAGCAGCTGGATACTGAATTTTTTTTTCCGAAGATAGGCTTTCTATCTGTGAATCCAAGGAATCCAGAGTTTCCTGCGAAATCTTTTGTCCTTTCTTATCTTCTATATATCGTTCCGTATCCTTGGCAAAAAGCTCAATTGTATATGCAATATTTCTATATTCTTCATAATCAGTAATAAATTCCTTGAAATAATCCTGTAATTTTTCTCTCTTAGTACTCTGAATGTTAAAAGATTTTTGGACGTCACAAAAATGGTAATTATAAAAGCTTTCTCCTACATATTCCTTGATAAATGTCGCTGCAGCATCTTCATCTCCGTCCAATGTAACCATTGACATTTCTGGATCAAGATAATCATTTTTCTGTTCTCTGCACAAAATCATCTCTCTAATGCCATTATAAAGACAAATAGTGACTTTTACCTTTTTATTTGAATCAGCCGCACTGTATTTTAGAATACCATCCTTGTTCATATTTCGTTCATCATTATTAGTACTCCTAATATCAAAAGAAGCCCTCAACCTACCTATATTACCAGTTAAACACCATTCAATCGCATCTACAGTTGTTGTTTTACCAACCCCATTTGCAGCCGCAAGAAGCACCACTGCTCTATCCTCAAAATTTATTTTTTTAGATGAAAAGCCTCTGAAATTTTCCATCTCTACGCTACGAATGATCATGTTGCAGCCACTCCTTAATTTTATTATAATCTAAATCCGGTATAGATTTATTAGTAATTGATGCCTTTGATCTAACCCGGTTTCTCTGATGTTTCGCTTTTAAATATTTCAAAAGTTCTTCGTCACAAGCAGTTAGTTGATTAAGCTTTCTCGTTTTTTCCAAATTAGGAATAAACTCATCCGACGGAATAATATGAAAGGGCAGATCAATTACCTCCTCATCTGCAATCTCTATCTGGTCCTTGACAGCCATGTCTCCACGAATAAAAATTTTTCTAGTAATCATCAGATTGCCTTCCTGGCTTTTATCTGGTCTATCACTGGAATAAACTATTAACAGTACTATGTTATACTTAAGTTTCCGTATTGTTTCCGACTTTCCATTGATAATGGTAAACACACGAATTCTGTTATCCCAAACATCACATAACGTATCCATAGGTTTTTCATCATTTTCTTTTAAGACAATATCACCATTCAAAACAAAAAATAAATCATCCTTTTGCTTACTAATAAACAGCCCCAACAACTCTATTGGCCGCTTATCAGCATCAAAGAGCTCACTCAGATCTATGCCATATTCCAACGCATCTTCTACCATAAGGAGATCCATATATCCCTGTTTTTTAAATTCATCCTGCAGAATAATCATTTTACTCACCCCTTACACACGTATCCTTAAATATACACATCGAACAATCTTCAACCTTATCCCAATCCCCTTCATCAATACCTATGCAATGCATACACTCAATCCAGAAACCATCCCTCTCCCGCTCTGCAATTGTGGCTTTTTTTCTAATATCCGTGACACGATAGTTATAATAATTTTCTCCTTGCATATCATCATTATTATTAAAAAACCATTTCTCTGGAACATGTCTGAGATTAATAAATCTATCGATCAATTTTCGTTTTGTTCCCTTGAAAGTGCCTTTTGCTGCAGGGAGAATTACGCTACAATTGGTATAATCCTCTGGAAAATTAAGACAGATAAAATCTTTTTGGGAATCATCCACATAAGTAACTGGATCAAATAACCACCTATGATCCGAAATCTGTGTTATTGACTTAACATTTTTAACGCTGATATCCAACATTATTTTCCATAAATATTTTAGGAAGTCTACAAATGCCTCTCTTGCTTCGTGTATCATGCCCAGTCTATGGCTTATATCCATATTCTTGAAATTATTTAACTGCGATACTTCTGCATAACTACAAGTATACAATAATCTATATTGTCCTTCCTTAGTTGAACCAAGTATATTAATCCAATTCAGTGTGTTATGACAGATACGATCAAGCATAATTTTTTTCATATTTGAAAGAGATGTGTTATACATGATAATGCTGTTGTACACTTCCGTAATGCATTCTAAAAGATATGCTACAATTGTCTTTTCCGTTTTTGTTTGTGTATAAGATTTCATGTATTTATCAAATTCAATTCTAGTCATCCTAATCGAATTGAAACTATTTTGCTCAACATTATAACGTCGTTGAATATAGATAATAGCAAGTCCCAGCAGAATCATCCCCCATTTTTCATCATCTCCTTCTTCGACCGGATTCGGATATGTGTCAGAAAGTTTTTTCATTAGTTTCTGCTTATAATCACTTATATTCTCCGTATGAACAATCTTCATTACATCAACAAACTTTTCTATTGATTCGATTGAAGCCCACTTATCAAAAAATATTTTTTTCTGTTTATCTTTATCTGTAATTATATTAATGTTTTGTTCCAACCATAACTCAATGTCATCATTTTCTTTTGATGTTAATAAGTTTGGAATACCCGCTATTTTCCTCACATAATTTTCAAGCCTCTTTTTTGTCAACTTGCGTGTCTTTCTCTCTCTGTGAATATACAATTGAGGCACCACTTTAAGTTTGCTCTGAAGCAACATAAGACGCTGATATTGATAATATAAATCTGTAGAAATTTCATCAAGTTTCGGTTCTGACGCCGGATAATATTTCACCTGAATATATTCAAATTTTCCATCATCATAAAAAACATCAATATCCTCTAGATATTCTGAACAAACATATTCTACATTATCCTGCAAGAGACACCTAATAGTCACATAATCCTGATACAAAAATCCTCTGATTTTTGACGTTGCATCTCTAGCCTTATCTCCTGCATACATTATCTCCAATTTTTTTATTTCGTCACTTGTTAACGCACTCACAGAATCCCCCTTGTGCAATATCTCTAATCTAATGTTTTTCATAATATTTATATATAAGCATCATATCATGCGTATATACTTTATGTCTACATAATATAGCATATCTTTATGTCAAATTCTATTTATTATATACATCGCATGCCTAACAAAATATAAATGCAGAGGAACCTATTCTATACCCTCTGCATTTATATTTTGTTACATTATTTTCTTTTAAATTTTATATGCCCTTGTTTTCTACATTACAATTCCGCCCCGGCTCTTCTCCGCTTCAAACACCAGCTTCTCTCCAGTTCCAACGCCCCTAGCGTAAATCCATCATCTATCTTCTTCTTACTAACCCATATCTCCATCTGTTCCCTTGTTAACTCAATGGTAGATATAATCCCTTCATGACCGTAACATAGTTTGTAGATGCCTATATTGACCAAATATACATGAACGCAACCTCCTGTGAGGCCACTGTCGGCGGCTATACGGCCGAGTTCAATCGGCTCTCCTATGATATCGGCGCCCAGTTCCTCTCTAATCTCACGGCGTACATCTTCAATCGGTGTACAATTTGGATCAGAAAAACCACGAGGGCATGCATACTGTCTTCTTCTGATTGCATGTCTGAACTGTTCCAGCAAAACATATTTTCCTTTGTGCTTCGCCAGAATAACCACACCATCGTTTCCATTTGGCAGGACTCTCTCATAAGCCATAAGTTCATTATCATCCTTGCGTATCGGGTCTACCACCATCATGTTATATGCGCTGCTGTAAACAACTCCATATTTACGGCTATGTAGCTCCTCGTCACGGAGGATCTGTTTTCTGGCCTCTAAAGTATCCAGGGACGCTATCGGATACGATTTATATTTCGAATCCTCTTTTGTTATATTCCTATCTTCACAAAGCTTTAAATATCTCTTCAGTTCTTTTGTCAATGTGTATCTTATTTTTTCGCCTTCACAAAAATGTTCAGAGTTATCTAATCCTTTCATGACCGAATTCACATATGCCTTACTTTTTCTAAAGGTAATCCGAACCATATCCCTAAGCAGTTGCCAGATTTCCGCTAAGGATTCTGATAATGACAAAGCATCAAGTCCAGGAATCTTAGCTATGAGCGAAGTCACGATCTCTGTAATTATCAGCATAACCATTGTCTGAATACCCGAAGGAACCGAATTCCAAAATGCTACAGCAGGTTTTATCCAACTATTTTGCATAGCTTTTGCGGTCCAATAATCACCTGTCAGTTCGGGACTTATCACTATTAGAAAACACAAAATAGCAAATACTATTTTCTTCAATATTCCACATAAAAGTTTCAGTTTTCTTCTATACTTGTCCTTCTTAGCGTTATTCTCATAATAGAATACATAATTCCTATCTATTTCTGGTTTATCCTTGACATAACCTACAATTCTTGCAGCATTAACGATCTTTGGGGGGCTATATTTTCCCAGTTTGAATGTCTTAAAATCATTTTTCTCATCAACAAGATATCTTTCATCACGTTTCCTTCCACCATCCCACGTGCGCTTCAATCGCTTAGAAAAGTCACATTCAAATGTATTCTCACCATGGCAGGCACTACCCCAATCTTCTAAATCCCTCACATCATAATGCCTTGACACGTTTGATATACTGCTCTCGCAAGCATAGTTATAACACAAATCAACAATTGCCTGTGCATATTGACACCCCTTGACATTTGTGCCTGTTTCTACCAATTTTTTAAGCTTTCTGATATACACTGAACGATTATTTTCATTCTTATTTTGCTTATATATGTTATCAAGTATCGTTTGAGCACTTCCCCACAGCTCCACATTATCTTTCGGAACATATAAACGTATAACCTTATCCAATATCGAACTGAATTTCCAACAGCCCAACTCACCATCAGCCCTTGGACTTATGTATATATCATGCATCATGCTCAATTTGATCACGGTTTCCATAAAGCTATACAAGTTCTCCAATATCTCAGCCATAGCATCCCAGGATAGATTAGTCTGGTGCTCACCATTCTTGTCCACTTCAACAAATATATCTATGAGCTCATCTCGCCTGTTCTTATAATCATCATTATACTGCTCACCATTCTCATTCTTCTTTAGTGCCAAAGCCATCTGACCGTACTCATATATTTCAGACAAATCAGAATACAGAAGGCACCTCTTCATAATTGCGGTAAGTCGTTTCTGGCTATATTTCAATGGAAGTGCGGAATATATAAATTGCTTGTCATCCTCTATCGAATCCATCAAATACTGGGACACAGTACGTATATCGCCATACTGGGATATCTTGATAACCCCACTATCAAACAATTTTAGCAAAGCCTCTTTGTATTCTCCGTTTTTTAGCAGGCTGAAAAAGCCCCTCGAATCCACCATCTGATTATAAGTCAAGACAACTATATTACCATTTGTCACAATCTCATCGTACAAGGCAGCCTGTCCCGCAATTATCTCCTCATCTGTTTTGCGCACAGAATCCAATTCAAACAAATATACATATTTACTCATTCCTTCACACTCCCGTATCCTACATTCCCCTCAACCTATCTGCGTACCACCTGATAGTTCTCCGTATTCCATCATCAAAATTCACTTCCGGCCGCCAGCCAAGAGTCTGTTCAATCTTAGTTGAATCAATAGCGTACCGCAAATCATGACCTTTCCTATCGGTGACAAATGTTATTAGTGACTCGGGCTTACCCAATTCCCTGCAAATCATCCTGACAATATCAATATTTGCCCGTTCACAATGACCTCCCACATTGTATATCTCACCAACTTCTCCCCGGGTCAATATCGTATCTATGGCACAGCAATGGTCATCCACATGTATCCAATCCCTAACATTTATCCCCTGTCCATAAACAGGCAGCGGTCTGTCTGCCAATGCATTTGTCACCATCAAAGGGATAAGTTTCTCAGGGTACTGGTATGGTCCATAATTATTTGAACACCGGCTGATGGTAACCGGTAAGCCATACGTTCTATGATAAGCCATAACCAAAAGATCTGCTGCCGCCTTCGAGCTGCTGTACGGCGAGCTCGGACAAATCGGCGATTCTTCAGTGAATAACAGATCCGGCCTGTAAAGGGGCAGATCTCCATACACCTCATCCGTACTAATCTGATGAAATCTGCCGACATCATATCGCATGCATGCATCCATCAACACGGACACACCCTTGATATTAGAATCAAGAAACACCTCCGGGTTATCTATAGATCTGTCTACATGCGACTCTGCTGCAAAATTCACGACCACATCCGGCCTCTCCGCCTCAAATATACTATACATCTCACATCTATCGCATATATCCGCCTTATAAAAAACAAAATTAGACCTGTCCAAGACAGGTCTAATCGTATCCAGACTTCCCGCATATGTAAGTTTGTCCACGCACACAAACTCATACTCAGGATATCTGTCCATCATATAAAAAATAAAATTACTGCCAATAAACCCAGCTCCGCCGGTGATAAGAATCTTCATATGTTATACCTCTTTATGCAAAACAAGTTGTGTTTTGTATAAGTATAACATAAAGATGGATAAAGGGTACTTTTTCAAGTAAATTATGTTAATTTCCAAATAGATTTATAACACGCATCAATAATTACATTTTGGAACAGCAGACGCACATATTCATCAAACGTTCACACGCGACTGTTTCTAACTAAACCTTCCTTCTATATCTATAAATCTTCATCCAATACACGGGACATTGCGTGCATATTAAATAGCTGAAATACATTAAAAATAAAACTTTTCGTCTCCCATAACACCTCAAAATTAAAATTAAAAGAAATTGCAATTAATACAGAACTAAATATTTCATTAGTTTTATTGGATGATACCAAGCACCAATCATACGGAAGCGCTTTTAAAATTAAAATAATAAATAAATTTAATATTATTGTAGCAAATTGAATCATCATTACTTTAGCAAAATACAAATTACTTTCTTGCAAATAGCTCATATCTGGATCAGTTTTAGAATCCTCCCTGACCATATACAATAGCATATTTTTTCCAATCAATGCTTGAAATAATGAATATCCAGTAAAAATTACCGCGAATAAAGCGACTATAGCGTCATTAACTATCAAAATTGAATCGTTAAATATATTAATTGTATCTACACTCTTTGACATCCTTATTCCCAAGAATATCGTTATTCCAATAAACAACATTTTTCTAAAACAATTGCTCTTAGATATCTTAAATATGTCTATGGACATAAGCAAAATATCTGACGACGAATACGGCTTTCCAAGTTTTATTGTATTATCAATAACCTTTTTATTGTTCAAGCGAATTATCCTTCCTAAACTCTTGGTCTAAATTTAATAATTTTACCTTTATTACGCTCATAAATTTCTTCATGTTGACTATTAGAATACTCTATAACTTTTAGTCCATCTGTTTCTTTTATTATGGTCTTATTTTCATCCTTTAAACCATCTTTTACATCAACCTCAATATCATATCTTTCTGTTATCTGATAATCGCGTAAGGTCAGTTTCGCCTTTTCTTTTGTTGTAACTTTTAGAATAGGTTCTATTGTGCCATTAGCATCAGATAATATTTTAGCAATACCTTGTGTGTTTTTCGGCGATTTAAGAATTGTTTCGCCTTTTTTTGCTCCCACAGTTTTTCTCAGATCAGTAGTTAAGGTCTCAAACATTCCAGAAAAATCAATGTCTCCATTCAGAGGATAAAATCTTAGTACAAGTTCATTAACTTTTTGAACGCCATCCAAAATTTCGCCAATACTTCTTACACTTGGAATTCCAACAATTTTCACTTCAGGTACCGGTAACTTATCACATTCCTTTGCGTTTTCATTATACCGCCTTCTATACTCAAATAAAATATAATATATCGTTGCTCTGAATGATGCAAGACTAGGACTCCCCTTTTGATTTGGAACAAGCACCACCCTATGATTTTTCAAATATATTACAAATGTTGAATATGGTGCAGAGGAATGTTTCTCATCTTTTTCTATTAATTTCCCTGCATAATCTATATCACTCTTTATTTCCAACTCTGTTTTTTTTACAATTTTACCAACAACAACATATTCATTTCTTTTATCTGTTGCTATTTCTACTTCCTTTAAAAGATATTCTGTATCTGTCTCTTTTCTGGTAATATCAGAAGTTAACGCCGGGAAAATATATGTATCAAAATAATCCAACATTGGTTTTTCATCATCACCTATTACAACATTAAAATTAGCAATCTGCGCTTGTTTCTTTTCTTTCATCATGCCCTCCCATCGATATTATTTTTCACACACATTCCACAAAATCCTCATCATACTTTTCAGAAACTTTGCCATTATTCAAGCCGTATTTTACTATTCAAACTATATACTTAATAATGGTATATCTTTAATTTTATATGAGTTTTCAGCACTACTTGTATATTATTATATCATGTATCTATGCTTTTAGCTATATTGTATAGCAAATTAGGCAAACACTTACAATACCTAAATTCATCTTGATTTTTTCCAGTAATAGCTGCCAATATATTCTCCTGACCGTACTCTAAAATATCTCTATATAGTAAACGCTCCATAGCCAGTACCTACCCATATTACCCGAATTTTGAGACAATTCCCCCAACGAGCTGGAAAATAAGAGCTAAAAATCCAAATATTCAGGAGGTAGATTATGGCAACACGCCTTGCTATTCGGGAACAGCAACTAGAGACCTGGGTTGCAATTATTCAAGAATGCAGGAACAGCGGCATGAAAACAAAGGATTGGCTTGCTGAAAATAACATATCAAAGGATCAGTACTACTACCTGTATAGGTGTCATGTGATACAGGCAGACGAGACTCCTCTTCTGGTAAACAAAGATAGCAGGCCTACAGGAAGTAAAAGCTATATGTGGATATATAGGACAGGAAAATATCAGACGGATAGGCAGGTAATACTTTACGATTATCAGAAGACAAGGAAGGCTGATCACCCAATGGAATTCCTCAAGGATTTCAGAGGAGTATGTGTAACAGATGGATATCAGGTATATCATACACTGGAAGGAGAACCGGAAGTTCTTGTGATATCAGGCTGCTGGGCACACAGCCGCAGGCGCTATGATGAAGCAGTTAAAGTACTTCCGAAAAGTGAGCAGAAAATGAGCCTGGCCTACTGATGCTGATAAATATAGGCTTCCAAGTCTTCCCTGGCTTGTTTAACAATTGACGGCCATATTGATCTATTAGCATTAAAGCCTCTGTATACAAATTAACCGCTTTCAACCCTTTATTTATTAGGGTTGAAAACGGTTTTATCAACAATTCTCCTACAGTTCTTTTTACTAGTCCAAATTCCAAAATTAACTAGGCAACCGGCACCGTCGAAGCAACAATCTCCATACATCCTTCAAATGTAGCAACATCATATCCACAAGGCAGAATAAAATGATCGCCCTTAGTAAGAACATGTCCATCAATGCTTCCCTCACCTGAAACCACCGACATGATTGTAAATGGGTTATCCGATATGTCTATAGTTGCCTTACCTTCAACATCCAATTTGTACACATCATAATACTTACAACTGATCAGCTTTGAGAGTTCATTAGCCTTTCCTGCACTAACGTTGACGACACTATCTGAAACCGGCTTTGCAGGAACCGTTATGACATCTATGCTCTGTTTTACATGCAATTCTCTTGGCTTACCACCAGAAAGTCTGTCATAATCGTATACTCTGTATGTGATATCACTATTCTGCTGTGTCTCAAGGAGCGTTATGCCGCCCTTTATAGCGTGAACTGTGCCAGGGTCAATCTGAATGAAATCCCCCTTCTTGACCGGAATCTCTCTGATAAAATCACTCCAGCGCTTTCCTTGTATCATATCTACAAGTTCCTCATGAGTTCTGGCATTATGGCCTACCACAAGTGATGCATCTTCCTTACAATCAAGAATATACCAGCACTCCATCTTGCCCAGAGAGCCATTCTCATGTGAGGCCGCATATGCATCATCCGGATGAACCTGAATACTAAGATCCGCCTTGGCATCAATAATTTTCACAAGCAGAGGGAATCTGTCTCCATAAATATTGCCAAATAACTCTCTATGTTCAGACCAGAGTCCCGCCAACGTCTCCCCTTTGTACATACCTTCTTTTATGGTACAGTTACCATTCTCATGAGCCGCTATTCCCCAGCACTCACCTATATCATCACCTTCAATGTCGTATCCGTATTCATCTCTGAGTTTCGTTCCTCCCCAGATATTGTGAGTAAATACCGGATTCAAGAAAATAATCTCTTTTTTCAATTATACTATCCCTCACCTTTCATTATATTCCCATAGCAACAAAACTACGCAAGCATATCTTTTACTGTATCCTGCATCTCAGCAATCCTATCCTGTGCAGCATGAAGAGAATTCTCATTGACACCAAAGTAAAACTTGATCTTTGGTTCATTACCAGATGGACGGGCAGCGAACCATGCATGATTTTCAAGCTCATAATACATGACATTAGACTTCGGAAGTCCCATGTTAGTCTGTGCCTGTGTTTCAGACTGATCGATGCCTGAACAGCTGGCATCCGCTGAAGCATCTGGTTCTGTACTGATCAACGAAGTTCTTATTCCTGACTCATAGTCACGAACTGCCTCAACCTTAAGTCCTGCAAATTCCTTCATATCTGAAGTTCTGAACTGAGTCATTATTGCCTTTATCTGGGCGGCACCGTCAACACCCTTGAGCGTCATACCATATGCACCCTCAAAGTAATAACCATACTTCTTATATACCTCTTCCATGGCATCACAGAGAGTCTTGTTCTGCTTCTTGTAGAATGCTGCTATCTCACAAAGGATAACTACAGCACCACAGGCATCCTTATCTCTCGTGTAATCTCCTACCAGACAGCCAAAACTCTCCTCCATTCCATATACAAACTTATATGTATGATTCTCCTCAAAAAGCTTGATCTGCTCACCTATATACTTAAAGCCAGTGAGTGTCTCTATATACTTCAAGTTATATTCAGCAGCAATAGCTTCAGGAAGAGTCGAGCTGACTATCGTGTTACAAATGGCTCCATTTGCCGGAAGAGTTCCCATAGCAAGTTTTTCTCTACATACATATTCTGCCATGAGTGAACCTGTCATATTTGCATTGAAACGCACATATGGATACGCCGGATCCTGCCCAAATGAAGTATCCTTCCACACGCCTGTTGTATCCTTAACATATATACCAAGTCTGTCAGCGTCAGGATCTGTAGCCATGATAACATCTGCATCCACCTGCTTTGCAAGTTCAATACCCATTGCAAATGCTGACGGTTCCTCGGGATTTGGATATTTGACAGTTGGGAAATTGCCATCCGGAATTGTCTGTGGCTCAACCACATAAACCTTCTTAAAGCCGAGTCTCTTTAAAACTTCTCTCACTGGCACATTTCCAGTTCCATGAAGTGGAGTGTAAACAATCGTGATGTCATCCGCTACTTCCGGTATGATCTCTCCATGTATAGTCTGCTTGATAAGCTCCTCATAGTAATGCTCGTCCACACTAGCAGGAACCATATTGAACAATCCATCTGCAACTGCTTTTTCCTTTGATATTGTTCGAACAGCATCAAACCCTGGAACGGCTACCACATGAGCAAGTATATTCTTATCATGAGGGGCAACTATCTGACTACCGTCCTCCCAATATACCTTATAGCCATTGTACTCAGGTGGATTGTGACTTGCTGTTATTACAATACCTGCTATACATCCAAGCTCTCTTACCGCAAATGAAAGCTCTGGAGTTGGACGAAGCGAATCAAATACATATGTCTTGATACCATTTGCGTTCAGGCAGAGTGCTGTAGCCTCACAGAATTCTGGAGACATAATTCTTGAATCATGTGCAATAACAACACCCATCTCACAAGCCTTAGATCCAACCTCAAGAATATAGTTTGCAAGTCCCTGAGTAACCTTTGTAATCGTATATATATTCATACGATTTGTGCCGGCACCTATGATTCCACGCATACCACCAGTTCCGAACTTGAGATTCTTGTAGAATCTATCCTCTATTTCCTTCTCGTCTGTAATTGCCCTTAATTCCGTCTTGGTCTCCTCGTTAAAACAATCAGACTGAAGCCAGAACTCATACTCTTTTCTATAATCCATAATTAATTTCTCCTCATTTGCCAATCTATATTATAGCTTTTGATCCCTGTCTGAATACGCCAATCTTTATTACAGCTTTTGATCTTTGTCTGAATACGCCGATCTACTCAAACATGCCCTTAACGAGATCACCAAGCTCAGACAGCTTATCTGCGGAATCAGAAGCAGATAAACCTTTAACACCGTAATAAAACTTTATCTTTGGCTCAGTTCCTGATGGTCTTACAAGAAACCATGCGCCATCCGAAAGCTGGTAATAGATCATATTCGACTTAGGAAGTCCACCCTCGACAACCGCGCCAGTCGACATATCAGTTGTAGTTCCAAGCTTGTAGTCATATATTTCTGTGACAGTGTAATCGCCCACAGAAGAAACCGGATTCTCTCTAAGATTCTGGATCATAGAAGAAATCTTTTCGGCGCCCTCTTTACCGGCAAATTTCACAGAAGTGATCTTCTCTTTGTAGTATCCAAACTCATCAAATAGCTGACACATACGATCCCATAAAGTCATTCCCCTGTTTGCATAGTATGCTGCCGCCTCACAGAGAAGCATGACAGTACCAACTGCATCTTTATCTCTCGCATATGTTCCAGGGAGGCAGCCAAAGCTGTCTTCAAGTCCAAATTCATATGTATGACTGCCATCAGCCTCATAATTTCTTATCTTTGTCGCTATATATTTGAAACCTATAAGATTGTTATAGTCGCAGAACACTCCGTATTTGTGGCAAATATCCTTTACCATATCGGTTATTACAACCGTCGTTGTAACCGCAGAATTCTCTGAAAGAATGCCCTTTTCTTTCTTCTGCATAAGAACATAATCACAGACAAGAGCGCCAAACATATTGCCGGTAAACTCTTTGTATTCACCTGACTTCTTATCAAGGCTGTACATTCCCAGCCTATCCCCATCAGGATCAGTAACAAGCACAATCTCAGCTCCGACTTTCTTTGCCAGTTCTACTCCCAAAATATATGCTTCTGGAGACTCTGGATTTGGTGATCTGAGTGTTGGGAAATCGCCATCCTGAACAGCCTGCTCCTCTACGATATATACATTTGAGAATCCCATCTCTGAAAGCATTCTCTTAACCGGCTTAAGTCCTGTTCCGTGGAGCGGCGAATAAACGATCTTAATATCTTTTGCTGCTTCTATCTCCGCTGGTGCCATTGTGAGCTTATGCAGAGTTGCTGCATATGCGTCGTCTACATCGCTTCCAATATATGAAAGCAAGCCAGATCCTAATGCTTCATTCTCACTCATAGTCTTAATTGAAGTATAATCAGATATTGCGTTTACCTCAGCTATGATCTCCTTATCCTGTGGTGATACGATCTGTGCACCATCACTCCAATAAACTTTGTATCCATTGTATTCCTTTGGATTATGACTTGCTGTGATATTCACTCCCGCAAGGCAATTCAGATAGCGAACTGCAAATGAAAGCTCCGGCGTTGGTCTTAGTTCATCAAATATATATACCTTTATCCCTGATGCACAAAGGCACAGTGCTGTCTCAAGTGCAAATCTCGAAGAATTATTTCTATTATCATATGAAATCACAACAGATGGTCTCTCCACACCTGTCTTTGATATATAGTTTGCAAGCCCCTGCGTAGCCTTGCGCACAGTATATATATTCATCCTGTTGCTGCCCGCGCCCATAACGCCACGCAAGCCGCCTGTTCCGAACTCAAGACCTTTGTAGAATCTGTCTTCGATCTCCTTCTCGTCCGTAAGTCCACGAAGCTCTGCCCGTGTAGCTTCATCGAAATAATCCGAACTGAGCCAATAGTTATACTCATCCTTATATCTCATAATATTTCCCCTCTCTTTACGAAATTGTATTATTTATAATTCATGTTTCACCTTATCATGAACTGTAATTTCAGAACCAATCTGAACCTCTATAAGCTTAAGCTCTGTATCCGCACTCACTGTATGACGGCAACCAGCCTTCATCGAAATCACATCACCAACTGAGATATTGCTCTCATCGCCATCTATAATGGTCTTTCCAGTTCCATCAATTACTACCCATACCTCATCACGGTTTTTGTGACTATGGTAGTTCATGGAGTGTCCCGGATTGAGCGTTACCTTTATAGTAAGGCTCTTGTTCTCAACATCTATTACCTTAAAACTTCCCCAGGATTTCTCCGCATACATGACCTGCTGTTCAAAGCCATCAACATAAGGCTTGATATACGAACTCTGTTCCTTGTCGGATACAAGTATTCCATCAGGAGATGCCGAGATAACCACATCATGTAAGCCCATCGCAAGAATAGGTACATCCATCTCATTTACGATATGTACTCCATTACATGTGTCATTCAAAACTCCCTTTCCAACGACACTGTCTTCCATCGCCTCGGTAAGAGTGTTCCAAGTTCCCAAGTCTTTCCAATCACCGGCAAATCTCTGCACCTGAATCTTGTCCTCATGCTCAACCACCGCATAATCAAATGATATCTTGTTCAAGGTCTCATACTTATCGTAAAGATCCTGATAATCGACAAAATCCATAAGTTCATGTGCCTTGTCAAGCACATACTTCAGTTTGTAAGCAAACACTCCACCATTCCAGAGTGCTCCCTGATCGATATACTGCTGTGCAATCTCCGCAGTTGGTTTTTCCTTAAATGTCATAACAGAAGACGTCTGCTCCTCACTCTCAGGAATGATATATCCATACTTTTCTGATGGATACGTCGGTTCAATGCCCATAAGTACCAGATTCGCCTCACCTTTATCAGCCTGATCTGAAAGCCTCTTAAGAGCCTCGAAATAATCATCATTTACATATGGATCCACCGGACATACAACAACAGACTCCTCGGGATCAATATTCATCACATCCACAAGATATGCCGTAGCCAAAGCTATAGCAGGAAATGTATCTCTTCTTGCCGGCTCCACTGATATTCCAACATCTTCACCAAGCTGATTGTGGATAGCTGACACCTGTGTTCTCGATGTTGCTATGGTCACTGTAGCATCTGAATCAACCTTCTTGATCTGTCTGTACACTCTCTGTACCATCGACTCAAGCTCACCATCAGCATCCTTGAAAATCTTAATAAACTGCTTAGACCTGATGTCATTTGAAAGTGGCCAGAGACGCTTTCCTGAGCCACCTGATAACAATACTATATTCATTTATTTTATCCTCCTCTTATTGAACATCAGCCCATGAAAATTGCCTTCGGCAAGGGCTGACGCTACATGCCAAGTTTTCACAGAAAACTTGACACTTCACATTCAAATAAAGGTCGTTTCATGCAGTGTCCGGCTATGAAACGACCCATTTTAATTTATACAATAATTTATCTTTCAGCTCTCATAGGGTTGTTTAAGAAATCCTCATAAGAAAGACGAAGTCCTTCCTCAAGCTCTGTCTTGTATGTCCAACCAAGTTTTGTTGCCTTGGATACATCAAGCAGCTTTCTCGGTGTACCATTTGGTCTTGTCGTATCCCACTTGATCTCACCTGTATAACCAACAACCTTTGCCACAAGCTCAGTAAGCTTCTTGATCGTAAGCTCCTTACCTGTACCTGCATTCACTGTCTCATTTCCTGAATAGTTGTTCATCAGGAAAACGCAGAGATTGGCAAGGTCATCAACATATAAAAACTCACGAAGCGGTGAACCATCTCCCCAACATGTAACTGACTCAAGTCCAGCTTCCTTTGCCTCATGGAAACGTCTGATAAGAGCCGGCACTACATGACTGTGTGTTGGATGATAGTTATCATTTGGTCCATACAGATTTGTAGGCATAACACTTATGTAATCTGTTCCATACTGCTTGTTGAGGAACTCACAGTACTTAAGGCCGGAAATCTTGGCAAGGGCATATGCCTCATTTGTCTTTTCCAACTCGCTTGTAAGCAGGCAGCTCTCAGGCATAGGCTGAGGTGCCATACGTGGATATATACATGAACTTCCAAGGAACTCAAGCTTCTTACATCCATTCTTCCATGCAGAGTTTATAACATTCATCTCAAGTGTCATATTGAACCACATAAAATCTGCAAGAGCCTCCTGGTTTGCAACGATGCCGCCTACCTTTGCGGCTGCCAGAAATACATACTCAGGTTTCTCTTCCGCAAAGAACTTCTCCACATCAGCCTGACGACAAAGGTCAAGCTCCGCATGGGTACGTGTGATTATATTGGTATAGCCCTGTCTCTCAAGTTCACGAACTATTGCAGAACCAACCATTCCTCTATGTCCTGCCACATAAATCTTTGCATTTTTTTCCATCATGATAAATTGCCTTCTTCCTGTATAATAAAAATTATGATCTATAACACAAATGCTTAAATCAGCTTACTGAACAGATTTCATTGCCTTCTCGCGCTTTGCAAGTTCACGGTCATGCTTTGCCATGATCTCTACAAGTTCTGCATAGCTTGTCTTCTGTGGATTCCAGCCAAGAACCGTCTTTGCCTTTGTAGGATCACCCCAAAGATTATCAACATCTGTAGGACGAAACCACTGTGGATTAACTGATACAAGGAGCTTACCTGTCTCAGCATCATATCCCTTCTCGTCAATTCCTTTTCCTTCCCAACGAACTGTGATTCCATTTGCTGCAAATGCCTTCTCTGTGAAATCACGAACTGTATGCTGCTCGCCAGTAGCAATAACGAAATCCTCTGGCTTATCCTGCTGCATGATGAGCCACATACACTCCACATAATCCTTTGCATATCCCCAGTCACGGAGTGAATCCATGTTGCCAAGCTCAAGATGATCCTGAAGTCCCTCTGCAATTCTGCCGGCAGCAAGTGTGATCTTACGTGTTACAAAATTCTCTCCCCTTCTCTCTGACTCGTGATTGAACAGAATACCATTTACAGCAAACATATCGTATGCCTCTCTGTACTCCTTTACGATCCAGAAACCATACTGCTTAGCAACAGCATATGGGCTATATGGATGGAATGGTGTGGTCTCTCTCTGAGGAACCTCCTCAACCTTTCCGAAAAGCTCAGATGTCGATGCCTGATATACCTTTGTCTTCTTGGTAAGTCCAAGGATACGACATGCCTCAAGAATACGAAGGACACCAAGCGCATCTACATCACCTGAATACTCAGGAACATCAAATGAAACCTGAACATGTGACTGTGCTGCAAGGTTGTATATCTCATCCGGCTGAACCAAACCTATTATTCTGATAAGTGAAGATGAATCTGAAAGATCTCCATCGTGAAGTGTAATTGAATTATCTGCAATAAGATGGTCAATACGAGCTGTGTTTGATATAGACGCTCTCCTTGTTATACCGTGAACCTCATATCCCTTCTCAAGAAGAAACTCAGCAAGATATGAACCATCCTGACCTGTGATACCTGTAATAAGTGCAACTTTTGACATTATTTTTACCTCTTTCCTTTTGTACTCTGTATTGTAAAGTTATCATTGATATCCGCATTCTAACACTGGAAACCTCAAAAATGAATCACATATATTGTCATAAATTAGCACAATATTGACTTATAAAGCACAAAAATAGAGAGCACCAAGCTCTCTATTTTTTACTATTCGACATAAGAAACTACTTTACTCATACTAGCCAGTTGCATCGCTTTTAATAAAGTAACTTCTACCACACTCTCCGAATCCCATATTTCCGCATGATACTGATTCTTCGCATTTCCTATGGGATTGGGAAATGTTCCGGCATTCCTACACTTCCCTGCCTCAATTCGGACCGTAGCTCGATAATCATTATTCTTGCGAAATCTCCTTTTAAAATTGTCTATTATATCTTTTTCCGCTCTTTCTCCGTCACGATCCACCGATGCACCGCTTTTGTCCATAAATAATGCAGCTTGAGGTTCTCCATCTTTGAATGCATCCGGATATGAACGCTTAATCATTCGATATAACAACTCATCATCTGCTATTTCATTCTTATTAAACTCCATAAAAAATTTTTACACGCTCCCCCACATGGCGGCCAAAATCATGTGTATACGTAGCAGTAACTGCACGGGAAAAATTCCCATTCGGCACATACACCTCGTCCAGCCTATTCTCCATCAATTCATATGCTAACTTACTTCCATCACCAAGCTCATATTGCATCAATAAACTATTTCTGCCTGTTGGTGCAATCCATGGCTGTACATCAAGTTGCTCTATCACATCAATAAAAGTGCTGATTGCCTTTTCTGTAAATTTAACGCCCCCGGTCCCATTCCAATCATCTTGAAACATTTTCATTTTATTTATCTTATTAATGTTATCTATCTGCATTAAATCTACGGATATATTATTCGACATACTGATTTCTTCCCTATCATTTGATATATCAAGATAGTTTACGCAATATCGTGTGTTTTTATCACTAGTATGTGCAACCAAATCAATCCCTCGTGCATTTAGTGCAGTAACACCGACAAACATCATCGCCAAAACCGAAGCAGTTCTCTCAACTTTATCTATTACTTTTTCCCTAATTACACTTTCCCCACCAACTGATGATGCCAATATATTTATATCACTCATCCATTCATCCTTTTGCCTTTTACATAAATCTTTTTTTCGCCAAGAAATTCTTTATTAAAATATATCCTCGCAACATATACCCCTTCAGATTCAAATACTACATTCCTACAATCCATGCTCATGTTCAGACCTTTGTATTCCTCTGGTAGTTCTATCCCAGCATCATCAGGCATCGCTGGCAATGGCAAGATTCCTGAATCAATCAGAACCTTATCATCATCGGCTCTACAAAACTTGACTTGTACCGTATTCTCTGCACTTAACATATCTACGCCTAAAACAGTAAATATTACAGAAAAGGAAAACGAACCCGGCACATACTCAGGTGTTATAGTTGCTAAAATCCCCAGTGCATTGATATTACTGCCTATTTCTCCTTTTTCAGTTACTACTCTCTCTGCATTTAAACAATATATAACATTCTCCAAACTCGCCATTATCTATATCCCCCTTTTTAATATTAAGCCATTGCTCTATGTATTATTGAGTGTAACACCCTGATTTTCTTATTTCAATTATTCTCATAGTATTTAATAAAATATTCACAAAACTCTACAAACTGTATTTTTCACACTCATTGCTACCAACGCTTTCTGTACTCGCTAGGTCTTATCCCCTCCACCTTCTGGAATATCCGGCTAAAGTAATTCGCACCATCCATTCCTACTGCTCTGCCAATCTCATCAATGCTCATATCTGTAAATCTAAGCATCTGCTTTGCATGTGTGATTCGCACAGACTGCACGTAGCTGGTAATCGTAGTGCCATATGATTCTTTAAAAATTCTTGTAAGATAGTACTTGTTGATAAAAAAACGTTCAGCCAACTCGTCAAGCGCAATCTTCTCCGCATATGACGCATCCAGATACGTCTTAAGTTCGCTCAGATTCACTCGTTTTCTGGAAAGCATTCCATTCTCAGGATGCCAGGACTCCTCCATAAGAAGAGTAAGAATACTGTTCAACTTCTCATTGATTCTCATATCCCTTACGTGATCCCCTGAGCCCGCAATCTGCTGAATGTCCATAAGGCAGGATATAAAGTGCTCACAGCTGTCAGGATGGAAAACAGGTGTACCGCCACGCTCTCTATACTTCTCATAAATAGCCGGAAGAGCCGCACCATAAAAATGACACCATCTAAGCTGCCACAGATCATCCGAGGTAGAATGACTATACGCTCTTTTACAGTCTATAAATACGCAGTCGCCAACCACCAGCTCATATTCGACACCATCATAATTTAACTTTCCCTTACCTGACAAAACCACAAAAAACAGATATGAAACCAGATTTGTTCTGGATGAAGTGTGCGGATGAACCGCTCTAAGTGCCCCAACCTCTTGTATGTGCAACAATGACACTCTTGCAAATTCCGATGGTGTATAAAGTATTCTATCCGACTCCACCGACGGGGTCTGTCCATAAAAAAGCTCTTCCATGCAAACGACTCTCTCTCTTCTTCAAATGCATAATAAAAACGCTCCGCAGTGTCCTATGTTCTGCGGAGCTCCAACATATCTATGAATATACTTCTGCTACAGCTGCCTGGGCTATCGTATTGGCTATTGCCTTCAAATCAATCTTATGATTATCTTCATTCTTTCTATAGTACAGGTAAAAGAATTTATCTCTCGAACTCTTATCTGCCTTTAGAACACTTGTGACATCTTTGAACTTCTGGGGTTCTTCTATCGAATCAAAACTAATCAGTATATTTCCAAAAGCCTCTTTCGCAAAGCCACTATTAAACTGATTTGCTTTAATAATTACAAAATCGAATGGTATACCCTGCTTTTCTGCCAGCTGATTGAAAACCTCAAGCCATTTAACATTTTTTTCTTTCTTTTTAACTAGCATATCTAGTCTATTTTTATTTATACTATCAATATCAGCTTTCTCCGCCATACGCTTCGTAGCCTTCAGATCTTTTATTAATAGATCCAATGCAGTTTGATTAATCTCCTGTGATCTGCAGACAAAATTCATCTGATTACTTAATTCATCCATCGCCACATCAAATTTATCAAACATCTCATCTGTAAAGCCTTTTTTGAAAAGAGCCTTGTATTCCGGTTCCGATTTCCAAAGCGGGTGTCGCCTTAATTGTCGTTGAAAGTACTCATCAACTGAGTCATTCTGCATATTCTTCATCAAAAAAATAATATCTGCATCCGAAAGCAAAGAAATCCTATAATCATTACTTAGCTTGGTTCCTTGAACAGTTAGCGATTCATAGGAAAATAACTTGTTATTGCAATATTTTGCTGCAAGCGAATCGATTACATTCCTTAATAAATATGCTTCGTACTGTACCACTGGGTGATTCTGAATCCACTTTCGCTCTGCGTCATGTGCATATACAACATTCTCTATAACACTAATAGCACTTTTTGCATATACTACTTCATATTTATCTTTGCATAAAACAATATTAACGCTTTTCAACAGTCGTTCATAATCGATTGATATGGTATCGAATCCTGTCAGATATGCATCTCTTATCAGGTAATCCAATCTATCTACATCAATAATCGACGAATTCAGAAATGAGATAATACAGTTCAGGAAACTATGTTTTAGGTCATTTTTTTCACCGTACAAATATCCTAAAATACATCTTGCAAATAAGCTTTTCTCTTCAGATGTTCTAAAAATTTCTCTAAATCGTTTCAACGAAACAATTACACTCATCAACTCATGTGGTGCCGCTTTGTAGTTTTTATTCTTAATCTCTTCTTCAAGTTCCCTGTCACCTGTTAATTCTATTACTTCTCTGTGCAGTTCATTGCGACTGCCATTATTCAGGTAATATTCTTCTCCTGTATGTGAGAAAGGCGAATGTCCTAAATCATGAAGCAAGCATGCCAGTTCAAAAATCTGCAGTGTTCTTTCTAAATCCTCCACAGGAACTGAACTGGAAATATTTTCTCTTATTGTTGAAGTAACGATTCTTCCCAAATGATAAACACCTAATGAATGAACAAATCTATTGTGTACCGCAGAAGAATACAGAGGTGCGTAACTTGTCTGAATTATATTCCTCAATCGCTGAAATTCAGCAGTATCAACGACCGTATTCATAGTCGACCTGGGAATCTCTATATATCCATATATTGGATCTTTTAATCTCTTTGTGTCCTGCAATTCTCAACCCCCAATTTACTAATCGCCACTGAATCCATAAATGCCAACATAACATCTACCGACAAATATCCGCGGAATTTCTCCCATAATTCTTCGACAGTGACCCCATCTTTAAGCCTTATTCCCTCGCTAATTCCCTCAGAAAAGAACTCAAACAAATCAGAATAGTCGTGCAAAAATTCATTAGTGCGTTCTTTTGATAATAGTAATACAGCCTGCTCATTCTTATCATTCAAACACTTCACAACCATCGCACCGTATTCATCCAAATCCTTAAAGAAAACCTGCCTAGAACCTGTGTTCTCAACCAATTCAATCAGTGCGTTAGCAACCAGATCCTCTATTCCTATATAAATCATCTTGCACCTACCCCCTATGTTTTATAATTATATATTTATCACTCAGTTGCTTTAGACTACCATTTTATTTATTAGAATTCAATACATTCAGCTCAAAGTTCACAAAAGATTTATTAAAATATACACATCGTATAACCAACCATCTCAAGAGTCTTCAAGCCTCCGCTTTAGCTCCTGAAAAGTCTCCGCATTGCGGTCTTTCTCCGACATAATATACTCTCCATCCGGCCAGCTATCACTCTCCCATACAAACTCCGAGTCATACCTCACCGCTCTCGCCGCCTGCGCACAGAAGCCACGATCAACACACCACTGCATAAGTGTATCGTCCTCCATAGTCAGGTAGCTATGTGCATAGCCACAAGGAATATACATCTGCATCCTGTTCTCAAACGACAGTACTGCCCCGAAAGCATGTCTGAAATGCTCCCCGGTCGTAAGTCCACAGCCACACTGAAGATACTCCCCCTTAGGCATGACACCAACTTCGCCTGCGCATATTCTCCTTCCTGATAGTGCAATCCTCTCAGTGTGTATTTATCTATGCTATATCCCTGATTTATCTGTCGAACTGTAAAATCCACGTTCTTGTCATAAGGAACAGCAAGGTATCCGCGAATATCCAAATCTCTCCATTTTATATAACAAAGGAATTAAATACACCGTTTCTTTTCATCCATTTAAAGCATTAGCACTAAAACACTTAAGATTGTTATCAACACAATAGGTGGCAATTTCTTCTCTATACCAATCTATTATCTCTTGTAACTGTTAGAATTCACACATACGAATTATCTTCTGTTTTTATCATCCACCTTAATTATGCAAGACTTAGTAACATATTATAATATTCATGAATATACTATCACGTTTTATAATTCTATATTTCTCTTCCGGTTGATTTAGACTAACATTTTAACCATTAAATTTCAATACATTCAAGTCAAAGTTCACAAAAGATTTACCAAATACTCCACTATGGATATTTGACCATTTTTATGTCATTTTAAATGTATTCTGCATCTTTTAATTTCATAGCATTCCTATCCTTGTCCGACATTATATAATCTCCCTTAGGCCAGCTCTCACCATTCCAGATCATATCCGGATCATCATACCGGACTGCATGTGCTGCCTCCGCACAAAAATCATTATCCACACACCACTGCATAAGAGTATCATCCTCAAGTGTAAGGTATCCATGGGCAAATCCTCTCGGCACAAACATCATCTTCCTATTCTCCCATGAAAGAACCTCACTATAAGTCTGTCCTCTGGTATCGCCAAATCTCAAATCCACCGCCACACTGAATATGGAACCTCTCAAACAGGAAACCAGTTTTGCCTGCGCAGCATCTCCAGCCTGATAATGAAGTCCTCGAAGTGTAAATGCCTTCTTGCTATAGCCCTGATTGATCTGCTTTACTTGAAAGTCCAGTCCAAGGGATTGGTCATATGGTACTGACAGACAGCCCCGGAAGTCTTCAAATGTGGGTATTGTAAATGTTATTGGTAAATATATAGTTTCTGTCATTGATAATCTCCTCATATGTCATTACTTATCCCCCTTAACAAGAAAAGCCTATCCCTTCCAGGAACTAACCTGACAGTCAATAGTCTTATTGTACTCTGAGATATTTTATTTTTTCAACTTCCACATTTTGAATCAATCAGGAAGCTCTAGTCTTCTTCAATTTTTCATTTATAACAATTTCCTTATCATATTGAGCCATCAAATAATTAGAAACATCTTCTATCTTCTTAGTTTCAAATCCTGTCAGACATTTTATCTCACTTATGGTTAGTCCTTTTTGAATCAGTTTAGAAATACCCTTCAGTGCAAGAGTAGTATTAGAGATATTGTAACCGTCTTTTTTTACCCAACCACTCACAGTTGATATTGCCGAATATGAATCAATTTTGCGCCCTTTAGTATTGGTAAAGAAAAATTCTCTATCATTATATTTTTGAATTTGATTGTAATGTCTAATATCTCCAATCAACTCTTTAGTAATACTCAAATTTAATATTCCATTTCTGTTTCTAACAATTATTATGCCCTCATCACAATTCACATCAACATACTTTAAATCAACGATTTGATCCAATTTAAACCCATACTCAAGAAGTAACGAACATATAATTTTCTGTCCAAATCTGTAAAAGCTTTCATCATTTATTTGTGAACATATCTGCTTAACCTTTAATTCCGTTTCATCGTCCGCCGGTATATAAGTCTCCTTCACCAATTGCTTTTTGAGATGCGACTGAATATCGTTAATCATATCTTTATTTCTACATCCCCCCTCAAGCACATCACAGGTTATCCCACCCATCTTCTTTATATAGTCCCTATAAAATAAATCAATAGCGCTCAAGAATCTATGTATAGCTTCCTTCTTTGTCGCTCTTGTGCTAGTTATATAATACAATTCACATGCACCTATAATATCCTGTCTAACTATCTTATTGTTAAATAAATCCTTAAGATCACAATCACCATATATTTCACAATATTCTAAAAATGCATTATAACATTGTCTATAATTTCTTCTAGTCTTACTTTTCTTCATTCTGTCATAATGACTATTCAATGCCGTACACAAAAATTGATTCATTATACCTCACCCTTTCACACCCTCAAAAAACCTATCCATAGGATGCCTGTCCCAAGAATTAATCAACGTCTTACCTCTGTCTCGCATTTTTGCATCATCAATATAACTACTCAGATTATCAACTGATATATTCATCATGCACATAATCTCCTGAAGACTTACATTCATATCCAGCAAATGCAAAAACAACCATCTTCTTAATCCTGCCGGAGTTATCATGTTAATCCCTTTTTGATTTTTAATTGTTTTGTTTATTCGATCAAGCATGCCATTGATACTGCCTTCCTTCAATGGAGTCATATATTTAGTTGTGCAGTTACCAAATACATATACCGCATCCTCAGGCTCCTCCATTCGAAGTTCCTTAAGTGATTGTTCCAATATCCTTGGCAGCTTTACAGATACAGCATCTATCTGTATATGCATCATATCCTTCGCTATCTCATAATCCCATCTAAGTGAACAAAGCTTTCGACGTTCTACCCCCATTCCCATGATCATCAAAAATAAGGTTATGTTTCTTGTTCCATTCCTATCCTTAGCCAGTGCATCTATGAGCTCCCGAACCTGTGCTGCTGTAATATCCACAAATTCATCATTCTTCTTTCGCAATATATCCTGGCAACGTCCCAGCAATTCGTCACGCCCTCTTGCAAATTCCCCATCAGGACCTGTCTTACTTATCATAAATCCCTTTATATAAGAAAACTGATTCTTTGCACTGGTTTCGGAATTTATGTTACTGCTTGCTTTGACATATTCCTCAAAATCACTAAATGTAATATTCATATAAGTTACTTGTGAATAATTATACCTATTCTCTGCATAGTAATTAAAAAATCTCTTAAGAGCACCACTATATGCCGCCCAACTCGCCTTATTCGTGCTGTTAAAGTTTCTATTCTTATATTCCGTTATATCCGCAAAGTACTTGGCATTCCTTGATTCTCCAATCAAGTTATCATATGACAGATATTTAAAATAGTTATTATCCTTACTGCCTGTAAATGACATTGCAAATACTATTCTGTCACAGGTAAATGACTCATCTCCCCGGTATATATCCCTATTTAATAACCATATACCTTTCCTGTGCAATAGAATTCCCCACTCATACCCCTTGCTATCGAGAATCCCATCAAGTTCACTGAGAGCCTTCTTTTCACCCTCATTCCTGTAAAACCTTACTATAATCTTGGTATCAATAATACAATCACAGACTTTACCGTTTCGCTTATTTATATTTATTCTCTTATCTGTGTAATGTAAGCTGTTGAGAAATAGTGGCAAAATATTGTGTTCATAACAATCCAAATCTATATCTTTTTCAGTTACCAGTTCCGACTTCAATTTTGCTAATGGCTTATCCCGCCGCCCTGTTGTTTCCAAACGAAATATTCCTTTCTTTTGATTTTCAGCAATAAATATATAAAGGTTCAATTCATAACCTTTATATATCTATACTAACACTGGGTTATCGCTATTTCAAGGAAATAATAATATCAACAAGTAGTCTTTTTTTGTTCATACCTCATTTATGTGGATCTGGGTTCTCTTACTGCCGGTCATTATTCCCTCTCTGTCTGCCTCCTTTTTTCAGCTTAAGCACATTCCTTAAAAAACATTAGTCTGCTCTTTATTTGTAATAGCAATATCATGAATTTTCGATATAAAAATCCAAATATTTATGTTGTGTCTCACAGTATTTAATATAGCTTGTCATCAAAGAAAGACATTCCACTCTATCTACTTTTAATCCTGACGGATGCGCCAATTCATTACGAGTCAATCTTAAATATGTAGCGTATATTGCCTTTGCAGGAATATCAAGTGACGGTGACAAACTCTTTAATGCAAGATATTTAGCTTGATTAGTAGTTGTATCTTTCAGTTTAAGAACTTTATCTAATATCGCTTCATACTCTGTATATCGCTGAGAAATCACATTTTTGCCTTGTAAAGCATTCGCGTAGTTTTGTTGTAACGTTGGCTCATTGCTGGCGAGAAAAGCATCCATCTTATCTATAAGTTTTGTTGCCAAATACTCACCTGCCAAGCCAATCATAATAAGTGCCGATTCAAACGCATCAGCATTATAACATTTCAAACCTTGTTCAATGTAAAATTTTTCCCATTCATCAACAGATGCAATTGTAGATATCTTTTGCAAGTATGCATCTGGATCATATGGAAGGATGTCGCGTTCTTCTAAACATCTCAAACCATATTTTGTAACATGAAAATACGGCATACAATCACCGTATCCACCAATTGCTCCCGGCGACAAGATATTGTGATATGTCATCAGATGAACTTCTTCATTGAACAAGTTCAAATTATCTCTATCCAAGTTCGTGTTACTCCCATAGTATGGGATTCCCCCTGGAACGGCCCATGCCATTTTCGGAATTTCAACAATCTTTTCTATCATACCATGCTCAATAGCAATGTATTCTACTAATGCTCTCAAAGTTGAAACACATCCAGCATATCCATACATTTTAAATGTCATTTTCCATGGAGTTTTATCTGGATTTTCTTCTGCGAGAGCATCAAAAATCAAATTGCGCATTTCAAGACTTGTCATTATGAACTCCCTCTTATCTTTGTCACAAATGCTTTTTTCTCTTTGCCGTTCATTGAACGTCACCTACTGCTCACCTCGTAGTGGTGTGTGATTATCAGAGCAGCTACCAGGACTTGCGCTTGCTGTACTATTCTCAATATGGAACAGGAGTTTTGCAGTAATCCTCATCGTTTGCACTTACACTATTCTCATTAGCATAGCTTGTGATTAAAATTTTTCATTTATAACAGATTCAACATCAACATATTTATTAAACCATGTTGTATCATCAACTACTTGATGTTCACTATTTGCTGGTACTTCATATACACCATAATCCCCCCACTTTTTCTTGCCAACAAAACATATTCTTTTTTCTCCATTTGTAATTCGAAGAAAATCTTCTATATTCTGATCATTACACTCATTCATGTAACTAAATTTGTAAATAATATTATCCCAATTAATTCTTTTTACTCGCTTTCTCCATTTAGCTTTTGCGATATCCGGATTCAGATAGTGTAAAAACACAACTTCAATATCGTCTAAAACTCCAACTGGTACATTAGTCTCGCCTTTACTATATAGTGAACTACGGTGCTTAGACTCATTAGGTGTAATCATCTGCATTTCAAGGCCTACATAATACGACAGCTTTGAAATGAATTTCACATAGTCTTCAGCATAAAAGTACATACCTACTGTTGGAGACAATTTTTGCAATCCATAATATTCATAGCAAATTCCACCCCAACAATTATTTGAAATAATTGTAAAATCTGTATTATTTAATTTTTTTCTTCTAAATCTAGCAAGAAAAGGCCGTGTTTTCACCTCTATCCTATGATAGTTAAAAAGAATTCTATCACAAAATGAATTAATCTCCACTTACATCTACTCCTCATATACTTACTTATTATTATAACCTACTAAAAAAATCAACATATTAAACCTTTATATAGACCTCATTCTTTGATTTTCTTGTAGAACATGGAATAATGTTTTTATCTAAATAGTAACCAGCTGCAATTACTACTGCAATACGTTCACTTTCTTTTAATCCTAATTTTTTCCTTGTTTGAATATCTTCATTTTTTTTATTAGACCATTGGAGACAGCATGATCCTATTCCTTTTACGTGCAATCCATTCACAAAATTCATAGTACATAACCCCGCATTAAACATCCCTTGTTGTCTCTCTCCTGAATATGCGAACGCTGCCAAATCGTAAGTCACTACAAAATATTGAATATTATTTTTGTTGAATCCTGGCAACCCAACTATCACTTTATCTAAAAAATCTTTCTTGTCTTTATCTTCGACAAAAATCAATCGACACATCTGTCTATTACAAGCCGTTGGTGTTTCTATAAAACATTTTACCGCAAAGTCTATATCCTCATCACTTAATTTTTGTTTTTTAAAATCCCTTACAGAGTGTCTTGACATAATAATATATTCAAATTCTTTTTGATCTGCAAATACACTAGGAGTATACATTTTGTATCCTGCGTCTAGAGTGATATTTTCATCTTCAAGAAATCGACTACAAGTCTCCACTAATGAATCTATATCCCAATTTCTTTCTTTATAAAAATCAACCCACTTATTTAGAGCCGAGATTCCCAAATTATATTCAAAAGATTTTTTATTTTTACTCTTTTTAAGCAATTCCAATAATTTACTTGCTTTATCCTTTCCAAATGGTCGAGGATTTTGCATACACATACCTTTTTCAAGGCTATGAACAATGAGCATTATAGAATACCTATAATCGCCCTTGTTTTCTGCCGACTCGCAGTAATACTTTGAAAAACTCTTAGCATCATCTCTAAACTGAGAATATATGTAATACTTTTTCCCTATAGCCTTCATGAATGGAACTGATTTGATTAATTCTTTTATTTTCATCCTTCTACTCTCCTTCTACTCTTTCCTCGTATTTGCTTAATCAAATCGCATGATTCTTGCCAATAAAATGACTTTACAAGCACAACCAAAATAACGCAATACAGTATACAACTAATTGGCACATTTTTTATAAAAAATGTTATCAAATAAAATATACACATACAAGAAAACATAAATATAAAATTTTTCTTCCAAAGAATATTATACTTCTTTACAAATAATCTGAGAATTAAGCCATACCAAATCATCAGTGAAATAATTGATACCCATGAAATGCTTTCATAACTTTTAGTAGCAGAATACGCAATATAATTCAATATAGCCGAAATTCCAATTGAAAGTACTGTCTTGACAAAATATCTATTTACAGCGTTTTCTATTTTATAGTAGTTTATAAATATTACCGAAACTGAAGCACTTAACATTACCCCCGGAAGTACAATCCTAAAGACTGCTAATGACGATATGTACTTTGGTAAAAATCCGCAAACAACATAATAAAGCGGCCAATAAACTAACAAACTCAGTGGGACTATCATTGTAAACATAGTAAAATGCTTATTAAATGATGATCTAATATCCATATTCTGTATTTTTTTTAATGATGGAAATAACACAATAGAAATCGCTGACGTCATTGTTGTTATTAGCGTAAGCATATTATATGCAAATGCATATATTGCATAATCCTCACGTTCAAATAATACTGAAACGAATTGACGATCTAAATTTAAAAATATCGTCCCCGCCATATTTGAAAGCAACAATGGAAATCCTATTATTATTAATTCATAATATTTCAATTCATATACTATCTTTATTCTATTTTTCCGGAAATTGAATTCTCTGTAAGTGATCATATACCAAATAGCCAGTATATAATCAATAATAACCACCCCTATAATATATAGTCGGTATGCTATTTCATTCCCATTTATTCGATATATAATAAACAATACAATAACCAAAAACGATGTCAACAATGACTTTGTAACAACTCTAGTTGAATACTCATTAAATCTTGATGTAATAATCGATAGATTCTGGTGTATTGCTGTTATCTGAGAAGAAACAATAACTAGTGCTAAGGAGATCAAAATAAAACGATATTCACCCTTAGCAAATGCACAGGCTGAAAAAAAAGCAACACTAGCTAATATCAACAATTGAAGATAATAAATGTGAAGATAATGGCTAATCTGTTGAGCATCCATATTTTCCCTATCAATTCCTGAAAATTTTAAATACAGACCATCTCCTACCCCCATACTAAATAAAGCCAGATAGGTTAAATATAATGTGTATATCTTATAATTCGCATACCCTTCAAGTCCCATCATTTTAGGTACTATAAATCCAACTAATACTCCAGACATAAGGGAAATGACATTACTAAATGAAACTTTCAAAATATTATCAACGAAACCGTTTCCTATAATCTTTCTTAACAATGTTCTCCACCTTTTTGATATTTATCAATTGTTACTTTTTAGATTCCGTATCATTCTTTCTAACTCGGAAATTTTCTCTTCTTGGCTAAAATTTTTCTCAGCAAACTTTTTCCCTATGCAAGATAAAGAATTATACAATTCTTTATCTTCATCAATAATTTTCATTTTTTCGGCAAAATCATGAACTGTCTCAACAATTAAGCCTCCCTTCATTTCCGAAACGCTCCCAACGTTGGTTGAAATAAACGGATGTGCACAGGTCAATGCTTCAGCCAAAAAAATCGGATAGACCTCATAAGTACTTGTCATAGTAGCACAATAACTTTTCTTTATAATAACTCTTGTATCATCTCTAGACAGATTTTCCAAAATATATATCTGATCTTTTGACTCTAGATCTGATATGAGCGCCTTACATTCTTCAACATACGCTTTTCCATCATTTCCAACAGTTCCCCCCACTAACACTAACTGAATATCAGAATGCGTTTCATTCTGATATTTATCAAATGCTTTAATAAGCATAATTTGATTCTTTCTTTCATTAAAATTTGCTACATCCAAAAAGAATCTTTGATCAAGAAAAGGGTATTTTGCATATAACTCATCGCTCGCATAAACCGAACTAAAATCTTCAACGGCATTATTTACTATTCTTGTTTCTACTTCAACACCAAGTTTTGTAAAGAAAGTATCGTTCAAATTATCGTTTGTAATATTAATCATTAAATCATAATTAGAAAACCTTTTTGCATTTCTATGATAAAAGAGATACCATCGTATATTTAAAAGTATTTTTTTTATTATTGCTTTTAATCTCAGATTCTTAGGGAATCCATAATCATAAACCCCATGCAAATATAATATCTTTCCACAAGGAATTACTTTTAATAATGGGAGGACAAAATTATTAAATGGCGATTGCACAGCACAATTTATTAAACAATTTGCATCCTCACATTCTCTAAGAAGTAATTCCTTGTAAGACTCATTTTTTCCCCAATATATAGTGTACTTTTGAGCAAAAAAAGGTCTAATGACACAAACCTCATTATGGATTTCAAAAATAGTCTCATTACTCGTATTTTGTGGTGTGAACACAATTACTTTATGTCCTTGTTTTGCCAACCCCTCTGCTAAGTACTGTGTGACATATTGAACGCCATCCTTTCGCGGCCAATATGTGTGTGTCGTAAAAACTATTTTCATTTTATCAACTTATCTTGTATGATGATTTACAAGTAGCCCACCACACTTTTTCCTTTCTTTTTTCTATTCCTATAATATATTCCAATTACTATGAGACTTAAACTTTCTCTTTAAAGCATTTCTCTTTCACTTAATCTATCCTGTTCATTCTGCCTATAAAAGTAATGACCTCTTTTTACTAGTTCAGACTTATTTTTCACAATTAATCTTAGCAGTTTAACCATCAACACTAATTTTTTCTACAATATGCGGACGCCACAAAAATCTTGTACACAAAGCAAATAGCATATAAATATATGCCGCAGGTCTTAACACTTCATATATATCGCCCCTAGCGTATCCTAAAATCATTGGGAACACAAAAAACATATAAATATTTTCAAAACTAATTTTCCCTCTTTCAACACTACGATACCCCAATCTAGATATAAAATATCCAACCAAAGGAGCCACAGCTAAACCAGCCCATCCCCAGTTAATATACAAATCATTAATCATTGATCCGCCAACAGCAGATCCTGATAGACGTTCAATAATACTAGCAGCTTGCTTATTCACATTAATAATGAAACCTATTGGAATAATATAAACTATTGCAGTCAAAAAGGTCTTTCCTAAGTAAAAGTCATCAAATCTAGTAACATATAAAAAATCATAATATATCGCATGTGATGTTAAGCCAAATTCTGCTAAACTATCCCACAAAAAATCCAAAGAAAACAAATCCGAAACTGAAATTGCATTAAAAAAATTTGCCCCTAATCCCAAAAATCTATATTTTCTAATTAGCTCAAGATAGTTTAATATAATAATTCCCCAAAAACCAAACAGTACTATTTTCCACTTGGCATGCTTTTCCCATGGATATTCATAATAAAAATAAAAAATTAATCCAATTAAGCTGGTAATATAAAGTCGTCTATTGCCAGAAGTTGCCATAACTAAAACTTCCATTGCCATTACAACTCCAATAATAGATAATACAAGCGTCTTTTTTTTCCTTAACCCATGAAGCACACAAATCAATCCGGGAATAAATAGCACTTGTAAATCATCTAATAGTCCACTTACTGAAGCGCCTCCTGAATACATATTATTAGAACTTCCCAATAACATATTCAAATAATCCCAGTATAATCTACAAGGAAGACCAACTACCAAAAATACAAGGCCTATTTTTACCCATTGTCTATTAGTCAAATCATATTTAACAGTTTTTTCTTTTATATTTCTTTTAGAAAAAGTAAAATACGCAAATATCCCAGAAAAAGCACACTGTATTGCTGCAAGCATGTAAAATCCCGTTCTGAATTTAATATCAAGATTAGACGAAAACCAAGTCGGATACACTAATAGATCTTCATGTCCAAAAAAACAAACATAAAACTCACCGAAACTAAAAATGTTACATCCTAGTAAAAACGCCCCCACTGATGATATCAATTTAACATTGACATATTTTAACTGATAAAATTGAATAAAAATCAAAAAAAATGACAATCCTGAAATAACCCTACTTACATATTCTAGTGATACCTCACCTTCTGATAAAGCAAATCCATATACCCCAATGAGCATGCCAAGTAGTAAGTTAAACGGCAGCAATATATTTCGTGCATTTTGTAATCTGATTCTGCCCATATAAACCCTTCCTTTATTTCACTTAGTATAAATCTATCCACGTTTTCATCCTATTCTTGGCACAATAAACCAATATCTAGATTATGGAGTAGTTAGTATTTTTTCAAATTCAGCTAAACAATTTTTTAAATATGTTCTAGACTTTTTCTTTTCATATTCCATTATTTCATTCACCTTGTCATAATTAATAGGATCCAAAACTTTTTCAATATCATCTAAAGATGAAATAATTCGATTGTTAATTCCCGCAACTTCTAGCATATCACTTAAACGAAGTGGAGATGCTTTAGGATTAATAAGTGCAAACTGTTTATTCATTAAAATAGAAAATGCTGTAGCATGAAAAGAATTTGCGACTACAAATTTTGCATTATTTATCAAGTTCACAAATTCCTTTGGTCCTATATCTCGTAAATAGTAGTCATGCTTTACATTTTGCATAAAGCCCCCAACCAATATTATTTTTGCATTGAGTTTTTCTGAGAGTTTTTCTATAACACTATCTAAAAACGGATCTGAATGAACTACATACACGAGAATATATTCTCCGTATATATTTTTAAATGCTTTATCTATATAATATTCTTTATCCATCAAAAAAACTGGATCAAGCACATGAACAACATCTTCCCTGCCTGCATCAACTAATTGTGCAACTGATGCTTTTTCCCTAACCGATACATAACGGAACGAGCTAATATTCTCAATCAAACGCCCTATGGCACTTTCTGATTGTAACTGTCCCACACTAGCCGCGTAGGACATTTTATTCTCGGAGTCAGTGAATTTTAAGTAATATGCAGGATCACGTCCTCCATCATAATACTCATTCCAAACTTGATCACTCCCTACTATATATACATCACTCGATGATTCAGTCTTTAACTCATCAAATGTTTCATATAATTGAGTCAAATTACAATGTTCACAGTAATACTCCTTAAACCTTTTGTTCTGTTTTAAAACAGCTCTAAAAAAAAGTATTTTTTTTAGTAATTGACCAACTTTTCCATAATGATACGCATAATAAGGTTTATAGTTAATAACATGTACATCTTCATATCCCAATGATACAATGTAATCATATAATGAACATGCCTGCAATGTTGAACCAAAGTTGGTTCCTATATCATGAATTGATATAATCTTTATTCTCATACTTAACCTCTTTTTATTCTTTAACGTACTTTATTTTAATCCATTCTTTCGGTATCAAATATGATTCATTCCTTGCACTTCCTTTATAAAACTTATAAGGCGCAATAATAATCTTTTCTGGGTTTCTATTCAACCATGCCCCCCACCAAGAGAACGAACTATTAGCAATTATGCAATGCTTACAAATTGACATTATCTGCATATCTCTAAAACTTTTTTCAGCTTTATTCCAATCAACAAAAATGCTATTCTCTTTTAAATCTAAATTCTTTTTACACCATTCGATATCGTCTGATAAAACAATAAATAAAGGTGAGCTTACTTCTTTATGAATATACCTAATAGCCTGTTGATAATAGTCTGTTTTACCTAAACAAACAAATTTACTATTTTCTAAAAAGTCTCCTCTACGAACATGTAACGCAACCGCATTCTCATACCTAATTTTTTCATTCAATTCTATATTAGATGCTTCATTAAAACAAGGAAATTCAAAGGCATTTCTAACCTCATTTTCAACATCCTTGAAGTACTCCGCGCTCTGCCAATATCCATCTAGATAAAAATTTTCGCCTGAAAAATTATTAAATTTCTCATAATAATCAATAAGAACTTCCATTGCATATTTTTTTGTCACATAAAATCTTTTTCCTAATCTATACAACACTCTATAGATGATGGGATGCACCTCACTAGGTGCTTTTATAATTCCATCATATGTTTCATCATCAATATTAAATACTTTGTTAAGTTCATACCCATTATGAATATTGTTACCATTGTAAAATCTAATATCTATCGTATTTTTGCTATTAGAAATATAATCCATTTGCTTTTTGAATGCATACTGAAACATCTGATTCCCTATGCCTCCTGAAATTCTAATAATCATTAAATCCCCCCTCGTCTTTTAGGTAAATATTCATTTGTGCAATTCAATATAAATTCTGACAAAACCCTCGTTACTTTGGTGTGGATATTGTCTCACGATTATGTTTAACAATAAATACAAAAAGCTTAGGCGAGATTAAGAGACTCAATGCTAGTATTCTTAACTTGGTGCTTTTAATAGTCAAATTTGATTTAATCACACTTTTATAATTTGTTTTATCTAACAACTCCATAAAAAGTTCATAGTCTGAAGACTCCGCAAAAGTCCTATAAAATGCAAGAGATGCTTTTCCATACAAGTATTTCCATATTTTTTCATCATTCGGATAATTTATTCGAAGTAAATTCACCGTTTCCCAAAATTCTCCAAGTAACACCTCTACTCTATCAATATTCTGCGTAGACATTAATGAATTGGCTCTTTGAAGATAGAGATAACTTTCGTTCTCTGTACATCCAACACATGTTAGAGTCGGAAACAGCCGCCACATAAAATCAATATCTTCTCCATACCTTAGTTTTTCATTAAAAAAAATATTATTATCTATTAAATACTGTTTCTCTACTAATAATGTACAGCAATGAATTCGAAGTTTTCTAACTAAAAAGTCCGCTAATAACTGCTCTCGATTAATCACTCTTCCTACATTGTCAATAGTTGGATTTCCCCTCCTATTATTCTCATATGTAAGCTGAAATAAAGAAAAAGCCGCAACCAACTGATGATCATTGCAAATTGTCCATAAATCATTTATGTGAGAACATGATATAAGGTCATCAGAGTCAATAAAACATACATATTTTCCCTTAGCAGCTTTAATACCTGCATTTCTCGCAGATGGCAATCCGCCATTATCTTTTTTTACAACATCATAAGAAATGCTATATTTTTTAAGGACTTCTTCTGCTATCTCAATTGAATTGTCTTCTGTCCCATCATCTACAAGAACAACCTCATAGCTATCAAATTTTTGCAAACATATAGATTCAATAGATTCCTTAATATACCTATTTACATTATACACAGGAACTATTATACTTACCTCAAACTCCATGTGTCTTCTCCTTCATTCAAATACTGTAAATTTCACTAGTCTTAGTAAATTCTAGTATGCAAACATAAATAAGATTTACACCATTCAATTCTTTAAAATAATACCTTGGAAACTTGTTCTTTTCTTCAGATGTTCCATCGAAATTTGAAACAACACAGACCGCTTTTACATCTAACTCATCCAGCATCTCCTTAATCTGACCTTGTAAAATTTTATCGGTAGATGCGATATCTTTGACATAGTACTGTGCATAAGTTGACTTTTTCCTTACCATAACTTAGTTTTCCAATTTTCGAATAACCTTCGCCGGATTTCCAGCAATCACACAGTTACTCTCGAACTTCCCAGCAACAACTGCTCCTGCTCCAACAACACAGCCATCGCCCAGCACTGTGCCTTTCAGGATGATACTGTTGCACCCGATGAAACAGTTCTTCCCAATTTTAATCTCTCGGCTCGGCACCAGATCACTGTCGCCGCCCTTTTCATCTCGCAGGAGTTTGTTTCTCGTCTCTGCCTCGATGGGATGGAAGTCATTGTCCAGAATCTTGCAATTGCCACCGATGCAGGTGTTTTCACCAATCGTGATCTTCTTTCGGGCGTAGATTGTTGCTCCACTTATTCCGACATTATCTCCAATCTCAATCTCTGCTCCCGGAGCACGGGTTACAATGATCGTCCGGCTGTAAAGGCCAACCAGATTACTGAGGAAGCTGCTCTTGATCGTGACGTTCTCTCCAATCTTCATCTTGGCACCGCCCTTGTTGAAGATGACCGGTACTCCTTTCAGCAAGAGGTTCTTTCCATATTCAACTTTTGTTATCTTCATAACCAGCTTGAACCAGTTACTATTCATACCTCTCGCCTCCTTTACAGTTTCAGGATTTCTTCTGCATATTTTCTCACCGACACATCTCTGGTCAGATTCTTTTCCAGGTTCTCACGACCTCTAGCTCCCATTGCCTTCAACTCGCTATTCCCGGCATTTTCGATGAACCATCGGATGTTCTCTTCGACTTTGTCATACTCGCCCGGCTCGCAACAGAGGCCACCGCGCGTATCTTCAATCAAGCAGCGAACCTCGGAACCTGATTCCAGGACTCCTAATATCGGCTTAGCCGCCGCCATTATTCCATATGCTTTGGATGGACAACTTACGCCTTTGATGCCTTTTGCGTTCACACACCAGTGAACATCACCAGCGTTCAGACTGTAGATCAAGTCCGCTTTATCTTGATACGGAATGAAAACCACATTATCCATGTGATGATGTTTTACATAGCGCACCAGTTTGTCCAACACAGAGCCAGCACCAACGAAAGCAAATACAACCTCTCGTCCATCTGCTGTCTTTGTGCCCGGCTTGAATCTTCTTACAACTTTCATCAAATTCTCAAGGTCATAGTACAGACCGATGTTGCCGGAATACATGATGACAAACTTACCATTCAGACCATACTTATTCTTGAACGACATCACATTCTCATTATCTCCATTCAACGGATAGATCTCGTTCTCATCTATCCAATTGTTGATCATAACGGTCTTCGGGACTTTCTTACCCTTGAAACGTTTCTCGACCGTTTCAACCAGATCACGACCAACTGTGATCACAAGATCACTCCGCTTGCAGCTGAACTTGTCGAACCACATCATGACATCCGTTACGATTTTACTCTTGCTATACCCAACAGCCAACACCTGTTCCGGATTGAAATCCTGTATATTGTATATGTACTTGGCGTGTTTCATCCACTTGCCCCAAACGCCGAGCAAACCGCCAAGAATAGGTGGCTGGGAAATAGAGAACACATAATCCTGCTTTCCTACCTTAAAAGTCGCGCCCATTGCGCCAAAGAAATAAGATACAATATTTTTTATTCTGCTTTTCTTGTTCGTTTTAGAAAACTCTGGAACACGGATTCGCAGAATTTTTATACCATTTATTTCTTCTATATAATACTTTTGTGTCTTATATTTTGCATCTACTGTACCCAGATAAGATGGCACTACACATATTACGGTTATGTCAAATCTATCTGACATCCCTTCAGCCAATTCACGCAGTATCTGCCCTGTGGATGCTGTATCTGGTATATAATAGTGCGCATATATCAACAATCTCTTTTTATCCATAAATCCTACTTCGACCCTTCCCTACCAAGCACAACCTTGATAGTCTTCAGCACTATCTTCACATCAAGTCCAAAGCTCCAGTTCTCTATATACTCCGTATCCAGTCTCACGACCTCCTCGAAGTCCGTGATGTCACTTCGGCCGCTCACCTGCCACATTCCGGTGATACCCGGTTTCGTAGCAAGACGGCTCTTGTGGTGCATCTCATACTGCTCCACCTCAGAGATGAGAGGTGGTCTTGTTCCAACCAGTGAGAGATTCCCTTTCAGCACATTGAAGAACTGTGGGAACTCATCTATGGAGAAGTCTCTGATATACTGGCCGATACCCTTCTTCTTGGTGCCGTCCGGCAGGATCTTGTTGCCTATGACTCTCGGGTCAAAGTCCATCTTGAACATCTTCGAATCGCTCATGGTGTTCTGCGCCATAAGTTCCTTCTTGCGCTCCTCAGCGTCCATGTACATGCTTCGGAACTTGTACATCTTGAATATCTTGCCGTTCAGTCCCACTCTCTCCTGCTTGAAGAAGATCGGCCCCGGGGACTTGATGTATATGATAGGTCCTATAAATATGGTGAGGATGAGCGTGAATACGCTGCCCACCAGACCTCCTATTATATCCATGGCTCTCTTGAGCAGCATCTGCTTTGGTGTTGCGTAGTTCATCATGGTAGTGACTACGGTCTCACCATTTATCTTCTGGATGAGCTGCTTGTCGCCGTGGGTCTTCACGATGGATGATATGCACATATGAACTGTGATGCCGCCCTCGATAAATGTGTCTATCAGGTTGTTCGCATATCCGTATGCTCCGCGCACATCCACATATATCTCGTCCACCCATGCGGTTCTCACATAATCAACTGCGCTGTTGTAATCCGCCACCACCGGCACTCCCTGGATCTCCTGACCGACAAGGTTTGCATCTATCACCATGACTCCTACTATATCAAACCCTGAGTAGTTCTTCTCCTTGAGTCCTGCCAACACATCATCTGCTATATGTCTGGTGGTCATGACCAGGAGCTTCTTGCCCTTGCCCTGCTCTGCGTATTTCTCAAGATGCTTCTTCCACAGGCTTCTCACCGCAAATGTGGCATACACATATATGGCCCACATGAGTAGGATGGTAGTTCTGGAATATATAGATGTATCCTTGAGGACAAACACATACAGAAGGAGCAATGCAACTATCACGAAACCGTTCTTGAAGCTGGATATGAATTCCTTGAAGTATCCTCTTCTGAGAACGCCCTCATATGTATTCAGGAATATAATGGCTACTATATCCGCCAGCTCCGTGATGATAGCCAGCGCGAGATAGTCTCTGTTCGCATACGGATTTACCATGCCGTGTCTGATCTGGAATGCCACAAGAAATGATAATTGAAGTACTATAAGATCCAGCAGCATGAAGTCGAAGTGCTTCAGCCAGCCTTTTGCGCCTTTCTGATACATAATTTTCTCTCCTCATCCTCTGTCGTCAGGGTCATATTTGTGCCCGCATGACCCGGTCTGTTGATTCATACATGAAATGACTCAGCCCGTGTGATTGTCGGCTGAACCATTTCATCTGTAAACCATGATACGCATTAAACGGTCTGTTATTTATCACCCACACCGGCGGCGCGGAACGTCCTGTGGCATGGACATTCGTTTTGCGCCACCGGCTAGGGCTTGGAACTATTTAACATAGCAGGATGATTATTTAACCTTGTAAATAATTGACTTGCTGTATGCCTTGTAGTTCTTTGTTGCAGCAACCTTAACAGTGATTCTTACCTTTGTGCCCTTCTTGACACCCTTACCAACAGTAATCTTGCCATTCTTAACCTTGACCTTCTTATTGGCTGACTTGTAAGTAACCTTTGCCTTTGCCTTAACACCAGATACAGTGATCTTCTTCTTAGAAGCATTTACCTTAACCTTAACAGACTTCTGAGCAGCCTTGTTAATTGTGTAGTAAATTGTCTTTGTACCCTTGTAGTTGTTGATACCCTTTACGGTAATCTTATACTTGCCAGCGTTCTTAGCCTTAGTTACACCAGTAATCTTGTAATCAGTACCTCTCTTGAGAACTTTGTTACCATACTTAACTGTAACCTTGGTTGTCTGATTCTTAGCATTGTATGTCTTTGCAGCAGCAGTAGCCTTGTAGCTCTGCTGTGCGTTAACTGTGTACTTAACTGTTGTATCGCCTGAATAGTTACCTATTCCCTTGATCTTAACTGTGTATGTACCAGCCTTTGTTGCCTTAAGGCTTCCTGAAACGACTTTGAAATCCTTGTTCAGGGTAAGTGTCTTACCGTTAACAACAATTGTTGTTGTCTGGCTCTTTGCATTGTATGTAAGCGACTTTGCTGTAGCAGACTTAACGTTTACCTTAGTTGGTGATGATGTAGCTGCAAATGCAACTGTTGGCACCATCATTGCGATACATACAACTATAGCCAAAAGCTTCTTTAAATTCTTCACAATAAATTCCTCCTTCCAAAAAAGTTCTATTGTATTGAATATATGATAAAACGCCCTGCACGCCACTATACATGGCGTTATATCCAAAGTGAATTATTTTGACGGGGTGCTGTCGCTGGAGGCTGCAGCCTCTTTGCCGTAAGTGCCATAACCATAGCCGTACTGGCTATAGTATTTGCCATACTTGCCGTAATATTTCTTGTATGCTCTCCCCGTTGTCTCAACTCTGTTGAGTATGACTCCAAGCAGCGTACAACCTACCTGGTCAAGCTGCTGGAATGACTGTTTGATGAGACTTCTTGATGTCTCACCTGCTCTGACTACCAGAGCTGCGCCATCGCACAGTGATGCGATCTGAGCGGCATCCGCCACACTGCCAAGCGGTGGCGAGTCTATAATGACATACCTATATGTCTCTGCCAGCTTGTCAAGAAGCTCTGCAAATCTAGCATCCTCCAGAAGAGCCGATGGATTCTCCAGAAGGTTCATACAAGGTACGATGTATGCATTTTCTACCTGTGTTTCATAGATGACATCCTCCATCTCAGACTGTCCCGAAAGGAAATATCCAAGATCCGGAAGCTTGTCAGCATCCTTTATGTGATGTCTGTCCTTTATGACTGACTTACGAAGATCCACATCCACCAGCACAGCAGGGAATCCTGCCTCGGCGAGCATCTTCCACAGGTTGATCGCCACGCTGCTCTTGCCCTCATTTGGCATGCTGCTGGTTATGAGTATCTTTCTTGTGTTCTTGCCACAGAACTTTATGTTGATCCTGAGACGGTTCATCGCCTCCTCCACTGCATATGGGAGTTCCTGAAACTCTATGTTAAGCTTCTTCATGCTCTGACCCTCTCTTTCCTGTTATGTTTCTTTCCAGGCTCTTCATCTGAATCGTCTGTTCTGAACTGGTCGCTCTCAGGTATTGTCGTGAGCGGTACTATTCCGAAATACTTCTCCATGTCGTCTGCTGAGTGGATCGTGTCATCCATCAGGTATCCCACAATGACGATCAGGCAGTAGATGAGTGCTCCAAGCAATGCACCTATGGCGGTGTACTTAAGGTAGCTTGGTCCGACCTTCTGGTCTGCTACCCTTGCAACCTGGGCTATGTTAGGTGCGCTTGTGCTCATGGTATCCGGGAGATACTCTATCGACACGTTTGCCAGTGTATTTGCAATGTCACATGCCTGCTGCTTGTCAGTGCTTGTGACCGTGATCTTCAGGACTCGTGTGTCTGAAGGATTCTCAAGGGTTATCATCTTGGCAAGCCCCTCTGAGTCCATATCAAGGCCGAGCTTTTCGATGACCTGGTCGAGAACAGGATAGCTGAGTATCAGGTCTTCGTAATCCTTGGTAAGGGATGAACCGATGTTAAGGTCTTGGAGATTTACTATGGAATCATCTGATGCTGATACCACGTACAGCTTGGCTGTCGACTGGTATGTCGGCTTGATCAGGAAGTATGCAAATGCGTTGAACAGCACCGCACCGATCAGGAAGCACAGTATGATGTATGGGAGCTTCTCAAGAAGCGCCATTCCCATGTCCAGGAGATCGATCTCGTTTTCATCATCCTCTGTATTCTTGTATGTGTTCACTGCGGCTATCTGTGTGGTCTTATCCTGCACAGCAGCCATTTTCTTGTTGGAATTCATATATTCCCTCCATCCGTTTTTTGTATCTATATCCCCTGCATCAAATGTGTGATGCTAGTTATATTCCTTGTAGAACAGCTCTACGATCGCCTGCTGAAGACTATCCGCATCCGGCTCCACCTCGACAAATCCGAGATCATCTACGGTCTCTGTTCCAGCTATCGACACCGTTCCGGCGTCCTTTTCCTTGAGAACAAGGAGTGCCAGCTTGGAGAATTTCTGTGAGCTTATGTCAGTCACCATGTAATCTCCCAGGGCGTCATATATGGTCAGTGGATATGTGTTATCCTCGCTGCACTTTGCCGCCAGGTTATCCTTGAGTCCTGCCTTGTACACCTCCTGACGCTTCATTCGCTGGGTGTTGGATTCATCTCCCACATCGAATCTGTCATGGATAAAATGTACTGCCTGCTCATCGGTCAGTGTGATGGTCTCTCCCTGCTTCATTGTCTTATCCACCTTGGAGAAATCATCCTCTATGGTAACCGTGACTCCGCCAGCCAGATTGTTGATGGTTCCTATGGCCCCCATATTCACCGCTGCGTATCCGTCTATCTTCTGGCCGCCAAGGAAGTTTGACACCGCCTTGACCACGTTCTCGCAGCTTATCTCCATTCCGTCACCATTCTCATGTGACAGAGCAAGCTGTGCCGGGCTCGTTGCAACGTAGGTTCCGTCGGGATCCAGTGTATCCTGCTCCACTATGGTATTTCTGTCTATGCTCAGCGTCTTGTATGTTCCATCTGTCAGGTCTCTGACCATCAGCATGACCACATCGCATCGGCCTGCCCCCTCATAATCGGTGACTTTCTGAACCTTGCCCATGTTGTCGATTCCCATAAAAAGATATGTTTCTATATTCTTCTTGGGAACGTATTTGACTCCGTCCACCTCGATCATGCCTTCGACCGCCTGTGTGCCCGATGCATTGTGTGATGCATTTCCTTTTGTCGGTCTGAGTGCTATCGCCAGTGCAATGCATACGACCAGTATGGCTGTGATCACAAGTCCAAGCTTCTTGTATATTCTCTTTTTTTCTGATAGTGTTCTGTTCCTGTATGACATATGTATCACCTCTTCGGAATGTAATGTGCTATCTCAGAACGTTCAGCATAAGCAGGTCTGTTCCCGCTGTAGGCCACTTCTTCTCGCACACAATAAGACCACACAGTATTATGAACAGCACAATACTGATGATTATCGCTGTCTTCTTAGACATGTTGTTGTCCTCCATCTATCTGTTTATCTTTTACATGTTTCGTTGTTATTGCTGATTATGGGTGTATCTGATGTTCTTTCAGGAGCTTTGTTCCGTAGCTGTCCATGTTCTCCAGGAATTCATGTCCCAGCTTCTTCTCCAGCACCTCGCGGCCCAGCCACAAGTTCGGCACCCTGTGATGCATACCATGGCAGTCGCTTCCTATGATGTGTGCCTGTCCTTTCTTGAACATCTTGAGCATTTTGCCCTTCTGTCTGAAATCCAGAAGTGTCTCCGCATTCACCTGCACCGTAACTGGCAGTTCAAGGATCTGTCTCACATATGGCTTGTTGCCTGGTATCTGTAAGAATCGCTCTATATGAGCTAGTATGATATGGAAATGTCTCTTCTCAATTAAGTCTCGTACTTCCTGCACTACCGAATCACTCCATGTCACAAACGGCATCTCCAGCAACATGATATCAGTTCCTTCTACTTTTAGTGCATCCGTTTTCTCCGCTCTGCTTATTCCTGCAAAGAACGCGACCTCTGCCCCCATTATAATCTGCGGTATGTCCATATTCTCAGCCATGACTTTATCATATGCTTTCTGTCTTGAATCAATGAACCTCTCCACAGTATTCGAATCAGCATAAAAGTGCGGCGTCGCTATCATAGTATCCACGCCGTGCTCTTTGCACATCCGAAGCATGCCTATAGATGTCTCGACATTCCTGCTGCCGTCGTCTATACCCGGCAGTATGTGTGAATGAAAATCTATAACACCCATGTTTTCCTCCTGTTTTCTTTATAAAAAACTATAAATATTTATATAGGAAAATTCTTTATCCATGCTCACACCCTAATTTAACAGTTTCTTCACAATTTTTCAATTCCATTTGCGATTTAAAATCGACAAAAATCCTCGTTGATTCTTCGCTTAACTATACAATTTGTATAAACCACTTTATTTTCTTAATCCAATTTCTTCCATAATAAAAAAGCGGGACATGATATTTCATATCCCGCCGTGTCAATCTCTTCTTTATTCTATTATACATACATCTCCGAGCCGTTGCCCAGGCAGTATATTCCAAGCTGTCCGCCCTTGCCGCACCCGCAGTCGATGGCAACGTTGTTGTTCTTCTTAACGATCTTGCCCTCACCGCCGAGCTCTGTGGTTGGCACATGTCCAACGACGAGTGTTCTGTTCTTGTAATATGTCTTGTCCAGGTCTGCTGGCTCTGTGATGAAGTCCTCTGTGTCGTACTCATCCAGTTCCTTCTTCGGATCGAAGTTTCTTATTCCGGCGTGAACCAGCACAAATTTCTTTCTCGCCATCATCACTTCGAGGAACGCTTCCTCAGAAATCTCATCTATATACTCTATGACATCCTCACGCTCTTCATCGTCAAGCTGCAGGAACTCCTCCACCGCACCTGAGAGCTCTTCTCCAAGCATGGATGTTATCTTGTCTACCAGCATCTGTGGTGGCACCTCACCTGTGGACTGGATATGGTCATTCAGTGCCTTGAGTGCCTGTGTGATCTTGTACTCGTTCTCACCGACAACTGCGATGACATTATCTCTGCTCATCATATCCTGAAGTATCTTCATGGATCCGCCGCCTGCTCCGATTATATTGCCAAGGACATACAGGACATCCTCGCCCTCAAGAGTGCTGATGACTGCCTCCTCGTTCATGATGTCCTCTTCCTTTATATCGTCAAGGTTCTGAAACTTAAGTTTCTTGAGTGCTCTCTTGTATGCCTCATAATCCCCGTTAATTCCTGAAATAGCATAAAACATGTCTATCATCCTCCTAAGTCTTTTCCTTCTGCCGACTGTGAGCCTGTCCGTTCACGTCCTGACTATTATAACATATTTTCCATATCCTGTAGATATGTATGCGTATTTTTTGAGGGAGGTTTTTCGACGTTTTATGAGCGTCTGCCAAGTTCCCAGAATGCCACGGCACTGGCTGCAGCCACATTCAGGCTGTCCACTCCGTGATACATTGGTATCTTCACTGTGTAGTCGCTGGAATCTATGGTCTCTGTCTTGAGGCCTTCTCCCTCGGTTCCCAGTATTACTGCAAGTCTGTCGATCTGCTTCAGCTCCAGGTCGTGTATGTCTATCGTGTCATTTCGTAGCGCCATGGATGCCGTCCTGAAGCCCATACTGTGAAGTTGTTTCATCCCAAACTCCGGCCATATGCCATGATCTGCTTTATTGTGTGCAAGACCCAGGGTGTCAAATGTAATATATGTCCACGGTATCTGGAACACCGTTCCCATGCTGACCCTTGCCGCCCTCCTGTAGAGCGGGTCACTGCAGCCCGGCGTGAGCAGTACAGCATCCATCCCGAGTGCCGCCGCACTTCTAAATATCGCTCCCACATTTGTCGGGTTCATCACTTCCTCAAGCACCGCTATTCTGGTGGCATGTTCACACACGCTCTCAACAGACGGCAGCTCTGCCCTCCTCATGGCGCACAGCATCCCCCTTGTCAGGGCAAATCCCGTGAGCTTCGTGAGGACATCAAATGGTGCTGTGTATATCGGTATATCTCCGCACCGCTTTATTATATCCGCGCACTGTCCTTCCACGTGCCTGTCTTCCAATAGAATGGACACTGGCTCGTAACCCGCATCCAGTGCCCTCTCTATGACCTTTGGACTCTCAGCTATGAACAGCCCGGAAGCCGGTTCATATATGTGCGCCAGTTGATTCTCTGACATGCGCGCATATATATCAAGCTCGGGTGCCGAAAGGTCGGTTATATTTATTATTCTCATATCTGTACCTTATCCAGTGCATTTTCAAGATCTGCTATTATGTCTTTTACATTCTCAATGCCCACCGACAGTCTCACAAGATCAGGACTTACTCCTGCCGCCAGAAGCTCCTCGTCATTCATCTGTCTGTGTGTAGCTGATGCAGGATGAAGAACGCATGTATGTGCATCCGCCACATGTGTTGCTATCATCGCAACCTTGAGTTCCTTCATAAAGGCCTCCGCAGCAGCTCTTCCTCCCTTGACGCCAAATGACACAACTCCACATGTGCCGTCCGGCATATACTTCTTAGCACGCTCGTAATACTTGCTGCTCTCAAGTCCAGGATAATTTACCCAGGCTATCTTATCGTGTGCCTCGAGGAACTTCGCAACCGCCAGTGCGTTCTCACAGTGACGTGGCATACGCACGTGAAGCGACTCCAGTCCAAGATTGAGCATGTACGAATTCATAGGTGCAGGTATCGGGCCGAGATCTCTCATAAGCTGTGCCACGATCTTGTTGATATATGCGCCGCCCTGGCCGAACTTCTCTGCGTATACCACTCCGTGATATGACTCATCAGGTGTGGTGAGTCCTGGGAACTTGTCTGCGTGTGCCATCCAGTCGAATTTGCCTGAATCCACGATCGCCCCACCCACGGTTGCATCATGTCCGTCCATGTACTTCGTGGTGGAGTGTGTGACTATGTCTGCGCCCCACTCTATAGGTCTGCAGTTGATCGGTGTGGCAAATGTGTTGTCCACGATGAGTGGTACTCCGTGTGCATGTGCCGCATTTGCAAATCTCTCTATATCGAATACTATGAGTGCCGGATTGGCTATGGTCTCGCCAAACACGGCCTTGGTGTTTGGTCTGAACGCTGCCTCAAGTTCCTCGTCCGAGCAGTCAGGATCCACAAATGTGAATTCCACACCCATTCTCTTCATGGTCACAGCAAAAAGGTTGAAGCTTCCTCCGTATATGGTGGATGATGCCACAACGTGATCTCCCACTCCGGCAATGTTGAATACCGAGAAGAATGTTGCTGCCTGTCCTGACGACGTGAGCACTGCTGCCGATCCCCCCTCCAGGGCACATATCTTGGCTGCCACATAGTCATTTGTCGGATTTGCAAGTCTGGTGTAGAAATAGCCGCTCTCCTCAAGGTCAAACAGCTTACCCATATCCTCGCTCGTGTCGTACTTGAACGTTGTGCTCTGTACGATCGGTATCATTCTTGACTCCCCATTCTTAGGCTGGTATCCAGCCTGTATACACATAGTCTCTCTTTCCATTATTCCTTTATACTCCTTTGAATTAATATCGCTCTACTACCTTGCGCTCTATATTCTCATTGTTCAGAACGAACATGTATCTTCCATTCACCAGACGTATGTCCTGCTCTGCCGCGGATATATCTATGTTCAGTGAATTCCTGACAACCACATTCAGATCTGCATTATTGCTGGACAGCATGCCTGTGCCGTCTCTGCTTCCAAGTGCGAAGCACGCCTCGCCCTGAACCGCCAGCCTTGAGTTGGCGTCCGTCATGCGTATGTCTGCTATTCCATGGTCAGATCCCATGGCTATACACGAATTGCCCTTAAGGTTCATGTCCACATGTGCTCTGCTTATATCTACGCTGCATCCATCTCCGTCCAGGGTTCCGACCGCCACGTATCTGTTGCCCGATCCTCTGAGCGATATGGATGTGTTCTTTATCGCGATATCTGCATGCTGGCTCACCGAGCCGATGGCGACTCCATTTGCAGCCTCATAGGTTATGTCTATGTCCGCCTGCAGGAGATTCAGATTCACCGGGGTGCTTATGCTTCCAATAGCAACTCCGTTCTCGCCGTTGATATACAGGTCGTATCGTCCCTTCTCTATACGTATATCTCCTCCGAGTCCGGCGCCTATTGCCACTCCGTTCACACCGTTTGTTTCTATATTAATGGCGCCCTCCTGCTTGAACTTCATGACTCCATGCTTTGAATTAATGTCATTGCCTATTCCGTAATAGCTGTTACCGTTGACGCGGATCATTATATCCCCATCTCCGATAAATGTCACTCTGGACGACTCCGGTATCTTTATTCCGCCATTCCTACAGAAATTCTTACCCTCAAGCATGATGTGCAGATCCGTATTCTCACCGCAGTCTATACAAGGCTTGTCACGGTCGCCCGAGAAGCTTACATTCTGCAGCACTATGGTTCCGGTGAAACCATCCTTTATCTTGAGTGTCATATCTGACTTGAAGCCCTGTGCGCCGACTATGCGAACATTGTTGTCGCCACCGGCTCTCTGTGCCACAACTATCTTCCTGATTCCCCGGGATGTGAGCTTCAGAAGTGATGCACTTCTCTCATGCTCCATGACAAATATGCTGCTGTTCTCAGCCACCTCTTCCTGTTGGTTGTACTGAACTATCTCATTCACAACCTGTGGGGATATGAGCTGTACCACCTCCGCGTTCGGATGGGCGGTATAGTATCCCTGAATGAGATCCGCACCGAGCTGGATGACGGTCTTCATCTCCTTCGTGGTCTCAACGCCCTCTGCCAGCGCCTTGATGTCGTTGGTCGAGGTGAATTCTATTATATCCTTGACGAAATGCTGTCTGTGTGGGTCTGCATCGATCCCTGTCAGAAGCATTCTGTCTATCTTCACATACTCAGGCATATACCTGAGAAGATTGTTTACATTTGAATAGCCTGAGCCGTAGTCGTCTATGGCGATCTCCATGCCATTTCCTCTGAGGAATGCCTTGAGATCATTCAGTTCCGCATCCGACAGCTCTGCTCCCTCGGTAAATTCTATGACGATGCCTGCACACTGGAGCGTCTTCACCTTTGAAATGAATTCATTTCTGTCCTGTGCGTTGAGCATATGCCCCGGCATGCTGTTGATAAATACCTTCTTGCCCCTGAACATCTCAGGATTCGATGCCACGATCTCCACGATGTTGAACAGTGTGAGTTTTTCCACATCGTACAGTCTGTTCAGTCTCTCTGCACTCTCCAGAAGCTCAGGGGGTGACATTCTCATAGGAACCAGTATCCTCATAAGTGCCTCGTATGCAAATATGCTTCCGTCACGGGCACTTACTATAGGCTGGAAATGATATGTAAGCATGTTGTTGTCCAGTATCATAGCTACTATCTCATCTCTCTCCAGATCCCTGTTCGTTATCGTCGCTTTATTGCGTCCCTTGGCATTGTTCTGTTCTTTTATGCGGTTCTTCTGGTTGACCGCATCGTTGATGAGGGTCTCCAGCTCGGCAGATGACTTGACCAGAGCCTTCTTACATCCGTAATATATACCGAGCTCGTAATCGTCCTTTCCGCCACTGTTTGCCGCCTCAAGCTTCTTCTTGAGTTCCTCGGCTATATATTCTCCCCTTGAGATATCGCCACTCTTTGCCACTGTGGCTATGACGAACTCGTCATTTCCCATCCTCATGGATACCTCGTATGGGGTAAGTATCTCATTTATCGACTGGGCAACATAGCTCAGGACTCTGTCACCCTCTGTTCTTCCGTAATTGCTGTTTATCTGGCGTGTATTCTTCAGATCCACCGCCAACACAAGTATCTCGGACTTCTCTTCAGCGGCCTGGACTATCATGTCATTTGCCCTGCCCATGAAGCCTCTGAAGTTGTACATTCCGGTGAGACCATCTCTTATCTGATCCGCCTCAAGCTTGTTTAGAAGTACATTGAGTCCCTGATGTCTTGCAAATGACTCCATGTCCCTGGCAACCGTCTTGATCCAGGATCTGTATACATCTTCGTACACCCTCGGCTCTGCACCGTAGTTCACCACTGCATAGCCAAAGCTTCTGTCCTGGAAGAACAATGGTGTAAATATGAACGCTGTAGGATAATCCCTGTCCTCGTACAGCTCCGGCAACAGCTTCGCAGACTCGAATACGTCGTCGTAGCGTATGTGTCTCTCTTCTTTTTCATCCGGGCCACACTTTATCAGTCTGTATACATGATCTGTGTAACCGTGGCGAAGTGCCTCATCGCCGGTCATGACCTCCGGATTTCTCCAGTAGTCGTTCAGGCACAGATGGAAGCTCTCAAATGGTCTTATCTGGTACACGTATTCCGACACGGTGTCGAAGAATGACTCCACGCTCGTCTGCGCCACAAGGTCATCCGCCATGTTGTTGAAGCAGGAGTAGAAGCCGGTCTCTGAGAGGTCTGTCTCCCATTTGTCTCTTCTGATCCTGACTGTCTCTCGTTCCCAGCCCTCACAGCCACAGGTTCCACCTATGTACAGCTCCACGTTGGACTTGAATTCCGGTACGTCATGTCCGTTAAGCTTTGCATCTATATATTTCATACAGTAGTGCCCGCAGTCATCCGCCGGTATGTCCGCAGATGTGATCGGAACAGGACTGTTTCTTCCGTCTTCTATGGAGTCATAGCCCACCACGGCTATGTCCTCGGGAACTCTTATTCCATATCTGTCAAATGCGGTGCACACTCCGATGGCCATACAGTCATTTGCACATACGATGGCATCCGGCAGATGCTCCTTATCCTTCACAAGCTCGTCCACCATGTAGTCGCCGCTGTCGTACCAGTATGTTCCATAATATATCATGTCGTCCGTAACCGGCAGGTTGTGCGCCTTCATGCTGTCTATGTAACCGGCGAGTCGCTGCTTGGAGTGTATGTGCTCTTTGAGTCCGCCCAGGAAATATATATTCTTGTGTCCGTGAACCTCTATAAGATGATCCACGAGTTTTACTATAGGGGTATAATGATCCATCATGACCGTTGGGAATATGTTATTCTCTTTGTCGACTACCACTACCACACCATTTGCAAATTCTGACTGCAGGCGCTTCTCCAGCTTTTCTACGACTCCCGGAGTCTGTATGGTGTCCTGACACAATACCACAGCATCAAAAAGGTTAAAATTAATAAGGTTGTAGATGTTTGAATCTCCAACCTCCCTGTCTGTTGAATCCTGGTACTTCAAAAACATGGAAAATATGCAGACATCGTAATTCATATCATATGCCTGCTTCAGAAATCCCTGCATGAAGCGATTCTGTGTACTCTCTTCAACCTGTGCTGTTATAACGCATATTCTCTTCCTGTTGCTCATCTGATCATCCCCAACTGCATTTTTAAAACATTCTTTATGCAATTATATCATGTTTGCAGGCTAAAAAAAACCTTATTTATGCAATTTGACAAATGCCATAGTTTCTGTCTACATTTTTAGTCTATTTTTCACCGCCAGCGCCATCTGCTCGTCTGCTATGTCCAGGGCATCCGGAATCCTTGTATCATCCGGCAGCATTCCCAGAAGTCCTGCCACTATGGCCTTTCTGGTACCATGTCCTTTGCCGGTCGTCAGAAATGACCCATACAGGCATATCTTAACTGCCTTATTTCAATTATAGACCACGAGTGCGGTTATTTGGAATTTATTATCTTAGTTTTTTGACTCGGATATACTGTCTTTTTTCTTTTTCTGCCCGAAAAAGCAGGAAAATTTTTTCGCAAACCCGCTTACTCAGCCTTGAGCACATAGAGTCTGGAATCATAGTCTCCGCAAGGCACATCATCTCCGACTATCTCTCCCGCCGATGTGTCGCTGGTGATGAGTCCGAGGTTCATCAGCTCATCGCCATAGCATGATGGGCCTGCGACGACATTGACTGCAGAATCCTCTCCTTTGTCTCCTGACACTTTCTCATATATCAGCTTTCCATCCGGTGTCTTGCTCACTGTGAGCGCCTGTCCCCCGAGCACATTGCAGCTATATATCGCATCAGGATCAAGGCCGTGGAGCTTCATTCTGGTGAAGCATTTGTTCGGTGTGTAGAGTGTTCTGAACCACGCAACGATGGCGGTCTTCTTATCGTCTGATACGACCATCCAGCCGCACTCCTCATTGTCAAATGGACTTGCAAGCCTGTAGAATGTTCCGTACTGGATCACCTCACGGTATGCCTTCATGAACTTGACCTGCTCCTTGACCTCCTCTATCTCCTCGGCTGTGAGCTTGTTCAGATCCAGCTCATATCCAAATGTTCCAAAATATGCAGCATTTGCACGGGTCTTAAGCGGAGTCTCACGTCTTGTCTGATGATTTGGCACAACCGAAACGTGGCTTCCCATACTGCTGATCGGGTAACACATGGATGTTCCATACTGGATCTTGACTCTCTCTATGGCATCCGTGTCATCACTTGTCCAGCCCTGTGGCGCATAGTAGAGAATGCCCGGATCAAAACGTCCGCCGCCGCTGGCACATGACTCAAAGAGTACATGTGGAAATGTGCTTGTGAGTCTCTCATACAAATCGTACACACCAAGTATGTATCTGTGGAACACCTCGCCCTGTCTATCAGCCGGAAGAGCCGCACTATAGCACTCGGTGATACTTCTGTTCATATCCCACTTCACATATGACACCTTTGCCGTGCTCAGTATCTTTGCCATCATCTCATATATTATGTCAACGACCTCTTTTCTGGAGAAATCCAGAACATACTGGAATCTTCCGTGTGAGTCATGTCTTCCCGGAACTGAAAGTATCCAGTCTGGGTGCTCTCTGTAGAGGTCTGAGTCTTTATTTGTCATCTCAGGCTCGAACCACAGTCCGAACTTCAATCCTACCTTCTCTATATCCTCTGCAATTCCTGTGATTCCCTCCGGAAGTCTGTCTGGATTTGCAACCCAGTCTCCAAGACCTGCATGGTCTGTAGTTCTTGCTCCAAACCAGCCATCGTCAAGGACGAACAGCTCAACTCCACATTCCTTTGCCTTCTGGGCGATGGCTATGAGCTTCTCTCTGGTGAAATCAAAATATGTAGCCTCCCAGTTGTTGATGAGGATCGGCCTTGGCTTGTCTCTCCACTCGCCTCTTGCAAGTCTCTTCTGATACAGCTTGTGGAAGGTCTGGCTCATCTTGTTGAGTCCCTGATCTGAGTATACGATGACTGCCTCAGGAGTCTGGAAATGCTCACCTGCATCGAGCTTCCAGTCAAATGTATCCGGATTTATTCCGGCAAGAATGCGGGCTATATTTCTCGTGTCAACCTCTGCCTGTATCTTAAAATTGCCGCTGTATACAAGGCTTATTCCAATCGCCTCTCCCTGGTTCTCGTCAGTTGTCTTTCTCTTCAATGCGATGAACGGATTGTGCTCATGGGATGAATGACCACGATTACTACCTATCGACTGTACGCCCTGCTCGAGATCCCTTGTTATTATGTGGCGCTCCCTTGCCCATGCGCCTGAGAGCTGCATCCACTGATAATCAGGATCAGGGAGATCCAGGCACATACTGTAAGCAGTGGTGAGATGTACCGCCTCTGTGCCTTCATTTACATACTCCACACTCTTTGCTATGACTGGTCTGTCGCTCCATATCGTATAGAGCATTCTCGCCTTTATGCCTGTGAGTGAATCCTTCAATATGACGATCAATGTCTCTGCCTCGTCATCATTCTCTGTGTATGTTGCCGGCAATGCCTCAAGCTTTGGCTTGCCCTCATTTACCTCATGTGATACATATACAAAATCTGATATCCTGCTGCCATTTGACTGAAGTACCTCAACCATCGGTGCTCTGTAGTCTGTGGTTCCGTACACAGGAAGCTCCTGCTTCACTGACTCAAGTGAGAACAGTCTGTCATCGTCATATACATACTGGAACATAGGTCTCTGGACAAGCTCCAACAGATGTGAGAAATCCTCTCTGTCCCTTATCGCCTTACCATAATACAGATTTCCCAGATGTCCATTGGGGAGCACTGTCATGATGTAGCTTATCTCGCCATTTGTAAGGTGAAATGTCTTTGTTTCTTCGTGAAAAATAATACCCATAAGTGTGACTCCTTTTCTCCATTTATTTGTCTGAGCAGACAACCTCCGTTACGCCTGTGCACTGCGCACCCTCTGCTCTAAAATCTCATGTCTGACTGCTTTTAATACAGTTATTTTAATATCTGGGAATTAGATTTTATATGGAAAAAAGTTGACCAAATATGGTACCGATAATGGTTAAGTTGGGGGATTATTCTGAACTGTGAATACGCTTTGAACATTAAGACATAAAAAGCCTGAATACTGATACCAGACCAACTGTAATTTTCAATCAGTCTCCACCAATATTCAGGCTTTTTCTGCCAGCTCCGGCCTACACCGCGTACACCACAGTCTCATAAGGTCTGAGCGTGCCATCGTAATCCGCATAATTACCCATAAGCACATCCGCAGTCTCAGGAATTGCATAGCCCACATCCTCACCGGTCATGTTGACAACAACATATACCGATCTGTCTGTGCTTTCTGCATTTGCTCCAGTTCCACATACACACTCAATCTGAACCGGCTTGCGCCTGTACACTATGATTCCTGCATTATCCGTCTCCACATCCTCCAGGTCTCCGTAGATGAGAGTCTGTGTGTACTCCGAGTGATTTCTGAGCTGTATCATCGCCTTATAAAAGTTAAGCACAGAATCCTTATCAGCGCTCTCAAGCTCCACTGTCTGGAGGTCACACTGATTGTTGCATGCCAGCCATGGCTCATGCACTGAGAATCCGAAGTTCTTATCGCTGTTCCACTGCATCGGAAGTCTTGACTGGTCGCGGCTCCTGATATTTACAGATTCCATCGCCTCTGCCTCGCTGTATCCGGCTTCAATGCATCTCGCAAACTGTCCCTTGGAGTTGATATCGTCCAGCTCATCTATGTTATCAAAATGAGTGTTTATCATGCCAAGTTCCTGTCCCTGATATACAAACGGCGTACCCTTCAGGAAGAAGAACAGCGCGCCCAGCGCCTTTGCCATCTGTGTTCTGTATTCAGGAATATCACCGGCTGGGAAGTACTTGCCTATACTTCTAGGCTGATCGTGGTTTTCCAGGTAATTTGCTGCCCATCCGATCTTTTTCACAAGTCTCTGATTGGTGAACAGCTTGTCCTTGAATTCCTCTATCGTCCAGTCTCTCTGGTGCAGCCAGAGATCGCCCGGATTGATATCTATATCTGTGTAGCTAAAGTCAAATATCATGGAGAAATGTCCATCTCTCCCAATATATCTGTCCAAATCCTCATTTGGGACTCCAGGAGTCTCTGCGACAGTCACAAAGTCTCCTCTGCCATATGTGTTGAGTTTTAACTCGTGAAGGAACTCATCTATTCCCGGCCTATTGAGGCAGCATTTGCCAACATCGCATCTGCCGTCCTCGCCGTCTGACGGCATAGGCGGGAATGAGAGGTCTTTCTTGATAAATGTGATGGCATCCATTCGGAATCCTGAAACTCCCTTGTCAAGCCACCAATTCATCATGTCGTAGAGCTCTTGTCTCATCTCCTCACATTCCCAGTTGAGATCCGGCTGCTCCTTCGCAAATGAATGGAAATACCAGCTGCCATCCTCAATCTGTGTCCATGTGCTTCCACCGAAGTTGGATCTGAGATCTGCAAGTCCATCTATGTTGTCCTTAAATATATAGTAATTTCTGTATTTGCTGTGTCTGTCCCGGCACGCCTCCTGGAACCATCTGTGCTGGTCTGATGTGTGATTGATGACCATGTCCATGATGATCTTGATGCCATTTTCATTTGCGCATCTTATAAGTTCATCCGCATCCTCTATGGTTCCAAACTCAGGATTCACATCGTAGTAATCCGATATGTCATATCCATTGTCCTTCATAGGCGACTTGAAGAATGGACATATCCACACAGCGGTCACGCCAAGATTTTTGAGGTACGGCAATTTCTCAGTTATTCCCTTCAGATCTCCTATTCCATCTCCGTTGCTGTCATAGAAGCTTCTAGGGTATATCTGGTAAAATACCGCCTCTTTCCACCATTTTCTGTCCATATTTTATGTTTATCCTTTCACAGCTCCGGCTGAAATTCCCTCGATGATATTCTTCTGAAGTATGATGAATATGATCACGATAGGGATGATGCAGAGAAGTACCGCAGGGAAGATTAGCTCCCATGGATTTCCATACTGTCCTGACAGACTCTTTGCATAATATAAGCTCAGCGTGAGCGTCTTTTTGTCGTTATTTCCTATTACGAGGAATGGAAGAAGGTAATCGTTCCATATCCACACTGCATTTGTGATGACAACTGTCATGGTCGTAGGCTTTAAGAGGGGCATGACCACATATCTGTATATCTGGAATATATTTGCTCCATCGAGCATGGCTGCCTCCTCAAGTGACAGCGGGATACTCTTGATGAATCCTCTGTACAGCAGAACCGACATACTGATTCCAAAGCCTCCGTACATGAGGATCAGACCCGGTGTGTTTTTGAGTCCCAGCTTGTCCATCAGCGATACCAATGGGTACATAACTGACTGGAAAGGTATGAGCATGGCTGCTGTGTATGCGATGAAGAGTATATTTGCCACCTTGGAATCTGTCCTGGCAATTGCCCATGCGGCAAATGAAGATATGACCACGATAAGTGCCACTGCCGCAACTGTTATGAGTACTGTCTGAAGCAGGCTGCTGCCGAGATTTATCTGCTCAGCTGCATTCTTCAGATAGTCCAGATTCCATGATTTCGGGAGAGCTATTGGAGATGCTACTATCTCCTGCTGTCCCTTGAATGAGTTGACGATCAGGAACCATATCGGGAATATGGTCACGATTGCCAATACAGCGAGTATAACCACTATGATTGCTCTTTTGATCTTGCCTCTTACTCCCATTATGATTCGATCTCCTTTCTCTTAGTGATCATTACCTGAGCTATAGATATAACTGCAATGATAACGAAGAATATAACTGCCTGTGCCTGCGCCTCTCCGTATGCCGGAGGAGAGCTCTCTCTTACTGTTTTCAGTATCATGTAGGATATCATGGTCGTTCCGAAATTGCCCTCTGTCAGTGAAACGTTGAGGTCAAGCATCTTGAAGCTGTTTGCCAGTGACATGAAGAGCACTATCGTAAATGAAGGCATGAGAAGCGGAAGTGTGATCTTCCTGAAGCTTGTCCAGCCCGTAGCCCCATCTATTCTGGCAGCCTCATAAATATCCTCTGAAATATTGTTGAGTCCGTTGAGGTAGATTATCAGGTAATAACCTGCAACCTGCCACACACCAACGATCGCATATGCCAGAAGTGCTTTCCACTGATTCTGAAGCATGTTGTTGAGCACCTCTACGTGTACCACACCGTCTGTTCCGAACAGCGTCTGTGAAAATACATTTTCAAATATGAAACGCCATACATAACCCATGGCGAGCATTCCAAGTACATATGGAAGGAACAGTACCGTTCTGAAAAGTCCCTTGCCCTTGGTAAGCTTCTTGATCATGAGTGCCAGAAGAAGACTGACAACATTCTGTGCTATTACTGCGAGTACAGCATATATGGCCGTGTATCCAAGTGACTGAAGGAAATCCTTCGACTTGAATATGCTTGTATAATTCTTAAGTCCCACCAGTGCATTCCACCAGTGCTCCCCACCTACGAAGTAGGAACCTCTCCACTCGGTGAAGGAGTAGATCACACCCTCTATAAAAGGAACTATGATAACCAGCAGAAACAACACTATAGAAGGCAGAACCATAAACCAGAATTTTCTCTTGTAAAATCTTTTCATAGTTTTTCCTTTCCTACATTGAACACCAGCCATACAAAATTTGCCTTCGGCAAATGGCTGGCGCTGCATGTCAGGTTTTCATAGAAAACCTGACACATCCCATTTAGCACCGATTACTCTTTGATGCTGTCCTTCCACTTTGTCAGTGCATCTTCCACACCTGTTCTTATAGTGTTCTCATCCCACTGATCAGGATTTGTAAATAACTGCTCCTGAATAGTTGCACCGATGGTGTTGAGTCCCCATGACTCAGGGAAAGCATCGAAGTCATTGCCCATCACAAGGTCATTGCTCATATAGTATACAAGTGAATTGCTGAGCGGATTCTCAAGCTTCTCGCTCTCGTCTGCGTTGAATGGGACAAATGCGAATTTGTTTGTGATGTAATCTTTTCCTGTATCTGATGTGTAGAGCCATACAAGGAAGTCCTCAGCGGCTTTCTGCTCCTCTTCTGAATCCTTCTTGTTGATAACGTAATACTGTGAAACGAACTCAGGGATTGAGCTGTTCATCTTGTCAACTGTAACGCCCTCAGCTGAGATGTCACTCTGCTCAAGGTTAACCTTCATTGGGAGCATTGTGAGTCTTGATGCCTTGTCTGCATCCACACCTGCGATGGTTCCGTATACCCAGTTACCCTGCTTGATGAACATTGCCTTACCCTCAGCAAATGTCTGAACTGCCTGATCATATCCTGTCACTGTTGAGTTGATGTACTCTGATCCACGCTCTACCTTGCCGCTTGGTCCTGCTGTGTAGCTTGAAAGCATGTCGAGCTCCTGAACCATCTTTACAAGTGGCTCCTCAAGCTTATCAACATCTTCCTTTGTAGCTGCTGCAGTTGCATTGTAGTTAGGGAACACTGCATTCAGTGCGTAGTTTGTATAGTGGTTTGCATATGTCCACTTCTCAGCACCTGCGATTGCAAATACTCCGTTCATGTTCTCTGTTGTGGCTGTCTTGTCCTTTGCCGTGGTGTATGCATTGCCTGAAAGTGTAACCTTCTCACCACCCTTGCCGTTTATGTAATCAGCGATTGCCTTGATCATGCCTGTGAACTCTTCATAATTGGCACTTCTGTAATCAGCGACAAATGCGTCTGCGCTGTCAAGTCCAAATACATCACATATCATCTGCGTATCTGCGATAAGTCCGTAACCCTCTACGTTGTAAGGGATTCCGCAGCTTGCTCCGCTCTCATCTGCGAGCTGCATGCTCTCTGGAATTGAATCGTAGATTGACTTTAACTCCTCATTCTTTACTGATGTTGATGGAAGTACAAATCCGCCCTCGTTCCACTCTGTGAACTGTGCCTGATTTATCGCGTACAGTGTAGGATAGTTCTTGGAATTCATCTCAGATCTGAGTGTCTCCATGGTCTCCTGTGTACCACATGTGTAAACCTTAACCTTAACTCCTGTCTCTGTCTCATAATCCTTGCACAGATCCTGGATGCTGTCTGCAATCTCAGACTTTGTGTTGTAAATATACAGATCGTAATCCTTCTTTGCTGAACCACATCCTGTCATGGATGCAAGTCCCAGCATCATAGCTGCTGAAAGTGCACATGCTACTAATTTCTTTGCTCTCATAACCTTTTCTCCTTTTCTTGCTTTGAATTTTCCCTCTTGTTAATTCTCGCTATCATTCATATTGTTCCGATAAAACACATTTCATAAGCGCTTAAATGAAACATGTTTCATTTGCATTAAGATTATCATATGAAACATGTTTCGTCAATAGGGGATTTATAGATTTTTGTATTTTGTGCTCTTAGTAAGTTTTTTATGTTTTGTACCCGCATAAAAAAGAAGTTCATGATTTTTGAGTGGCACCTCATTTTCTCTTCATGAACTTCTTTTCGTAATCATACTATAAAGTTGTATCGCCTTTTTCTACGCTCACCGGAAGTAGTATAAGATTTCCGTCTATATGTGTGTTTCTCTCTTTTGCGCTGTCGATCTGATCTGCGGTTGCACTTTCACCCTGTCCTTCGGCATCATCTTCCTCCTCCGGTCCGTCGATCATCTCCATAAGCTGGCGTACTGCCTCCTGGGCGATCTCCTTGTACGGCTGATGTATCGATGTGAGCCTTGTCGTGCTGGCGTTGGTTATGTACGTTCCGTCGTATGCCACGATCGCCAGGTCATCAGGAATCTTTTTGCCTATGGCAAGTGCTGCCTTGAGGAATGCTATCGCCGGCATGTCTGCGGCAAATATTCCGTCCACGTCAGGATACTCCTCCAGTATGCATTTTGCCATCTCAAAATATCCATGAAAATCAAAGTCGTTCCACTGTATTGGAACTCGTCTGGATTTTATCCCATTCTCGGCAAGGACTCTATCTAGTTCCTCATGGCACTCAAATGACATGATATTCTTATCTACCTTGATTCCTGATATGTGGATGACATATTTGCATCCACTGTTTATAAATTCCTGGGCAGCAAGCTGTCCGCCCATCTTGTGATCCGACACTACGACAGGAAATTTGCTGCCAACCTTATAATCCAGCATGACCATCGGCTTATCTATCTTCTGGTATTCCTTCGCCGTACATGCCGACGTTCCGCATATGATCCCATCCACGATGTTGGACTTTAACAGCTTGAAACACTCCTTCTCCCTCTGCTTGTCATCGGATGTTGAAAAAAGCATAAACTTGTATTTCTTCTCATAAAGTATCTTTTCTATCTCCGATGCCAGTGATGAGAACCATGGGTGCTGGATATTTGGAACCAACATCGCAATGGAGTTTGATCTGCCCTTGAACATGCCTCGCGCAAGCTCATTTGGAACATAATCCAGTTTCTTCATCGCATCTTCTATCTTCTTCTGAGTCTCAGGTTCAACATTTGCCGTGCCGTTGATAAGTCTCGACACCGTGCAGATGGCGACCCCCGCCTCCTTTGCAACATCTCTTATACTTGCCATTTATAAATATACTCTCCTTATGAATTTCAGACTGTAGTCCATGAAACTTGTTTCATAAGAAGAGTATACCATAATACTTTCTGTAATGTAAATTGTGTAATATGACGATAATCAGCTCAAAAGCTCCTCTATCATAGCTCCGTCAAATGTCACGCTCTGAACGTGATTTACCTCGATCTGGTAAAGCGCATGTGCAACTATGTGCTCTGCAGCCTGCTCTATATCTCTGATTCCAGTCACGCCATCGCACTTCTTGATGACAGCATCCACGCCGTCTGGAAGGATGATGCACTCGCTCCCTTCAAGTCCGATGCGCTTGAGCACTTTAGGCAGAACAAATTTGTTGAATATCTCCTTCTTCTCACCCGGGGTGTAATCCGGTATGTCTATTACTGCAAATCTCGACATGATCGGCTTGCTGATGTTCTCCTTGTCATTTGCCGTCGCTATAGGATACACGCCATTTGTCGGGATCATGCACTCCATGTAGTTGTCGGTGAATCCCAGGTTGTCCAGCAGTGTCAGCAGTACATCCGCAGGATTGCCGTTGCCCTTGCCGGAATTTGCCTTGTCCAGCTCGTTGATGATGAATACGAGGTTAGATTCTCCAGCCTGTGAAAATGCCTCCATGATGATTCCCGGCTTGGCATTGGAATATACTCTTGAACTTCCTGTAAGCTGTTCCGGATCGTTGATGGAACTCATGTCAAGGGTCGTCCATGGAAGTCTGAGTATTCTCGCAACCGCATAGGCTATCTGTGACTTTCCTGTTCCGGCAGGTCCGCAGAGCAGAAGTCCATATGCAGGAAGTGTATGTGTACGGTTGATCTGGATGATTGTCTCGATGATCCTCTGCTTTACCTTCTCCATTCCGTAGAGTTCCTCGTCCAGTATCCTTCTAGCCTCTTCCGGATCTATCGCCTCAAAGTAATTGCTCTTCCATCTGATGTTCATCGCCATGGAAAGTGCTCTCTGGGCGTGGCGTCTCTCCTCCGGTGATACCTCGCTGGATCTCGCAACCGCAAGATTTCTTCTGGCCCACAGCCTTATATTGTCAGGAAGTGTTCTTCCGGCGCAGTGCATGAAGTCAATGATGCTCTGCATGCTCGTGAGCTTCATGTCATCGCCCAGTGCCTCTTCCTCTTCTTCCTCCTCGGATTTCTCCTCTTCTGAAGGGGCGTCGCTGGCAAGAAGTCTCTCTATCATAAACTGCAGGAATCCATCATTTGCCGAGAGCTTTGATCCGCCGCCGAACTCGGTCTCCCTTATCTTGTATACCGCATAACCCTCCGGTCTGTTCTCTCCCGACAGACGGACGTTGATGTGATTCTCGCCGAGCCATTTGAGAAGGCTTACAAATCTCGCATCTATCTTCAATATGTCTGCGGACTGGACTCCGTCTACCTCGTCAAATTCAAATGCTGTTCTCTTGATCGGATTGGTGAACTTTCCGCTGGAGTGGTGAGCCCACTTCCTGGTCGTGTTCTCAAGGATCATGATCGGCTTCTCCGCTGTTGCTGTAGACTCCGAAGACTGAAACGTCTCATATGTAACTATGTTCTTATTCTTGTTGTCACTTCCACTGAAATCAAATACTGGCATATTTTCCTCCCTGTTTAACGATGTTTTATTGCAAGTTTAATCATGCCTTGCAATTATAAAACATCATATTTAATGTTCGTCAAACACCCGCATCCATCTTTCCCGTTTAAGCCTTGTGGTGAACAGGATTCCTCTGAAACAGAGCTCCACGCACATGGCGATCCATACACCGTAGAGACCGACTCTAGGTGCAAGTATGGCTGCAAGCGGTATCCGCACACACCACATACTTGCAAAGTTCATGCAGCTTGGGACCAGAGTGTCCCCGGCTCCCCTGAGTGCTCCCGATGCAACTATGGATGCGGCATAAAATGGTTCGGCAAATGCCTCTATCCTCAGCACTGCCGCCCCAAGATTTCTTATCTCTTCGTTCGGTGTCAGCACACCTATCATGGACGGAGCTGCTATGTACATAAGGACTCCGCCAATGGTCATAACCGACACACCTAATCCCATTGTAATCCATGCCATTCTTCTGGACAACTGTTTTTGTCCTGCTCCCACGCATTGTCCCACAAGTGTGGTTGATGCCGCCTGTACTCCGTACCCCGGCATGTAACAGAAGCTCTCCGCAGTAACCGCAAATGAGTTGGCTGCGATGGCTATCGTTCCAAGCGGTGACACGATCTTTGTGGACATGACATACGCTGAGCACATGACCATCTGCTCAAGACCCACAGGTGCTCCTATCTTTACCGCCCTGGTAAAGGTATCCCTGTGAAATCTTAAGTGTTCGCCCTTTCTTAAGTGAAGTGTCTTGTTCTTCCACAGAAGTGTAGTGACCATGATGGCACAGGTAACAGCCTCCGCCGTGATGGTTCCGAGCGCCGCACCTGCAACGCCAAGTCCAAGTCCCGGCATGGTAAATGTGATGCTATTTATCTGCACACTCCTTGTCGGAAATATAAAGAACAAATTAAAAATCACATCCATCACACAGCACATGACATTCAGTATACCTGGGAGTCTCATATTTCCGGAGCTCTGGTGCATACCGCCTGCTATGCTGTTCATCTGCAGAGCGGGAAGTCCCAGCATGTACACGAGGAAATACTGGCTTGCCATCTTCTGTATCGCAGCCTCACCGCCGAGCCATCTCGGAAGCGGTGAGCTTATAAGTGCTGCAATGAGTGCGAGTATGACGCTTATGCACAAGGCTATTATGAGTCCCTGTTTCATGATATTTCTGGCAGATTTATCCTCACCGGCCCCCACAGCCTGGGCTATCTGCACAGTAAATCCTGTAGTCACCGCAATGCATAGCCCGCCAAACAGCCATGTCGTGGACGAGACAAGTCCGATGGCTCCCGATGCATTTGCACCAAGACGCCCCACCATGGATGCATCGATGTACTGCATGACAATGGACGAGATCTGGGCAAGGATCGCCGGGATGCTGAGCCTGACCGTAAGTCCTATCTGCTGGGATGCGGTCATCGACTTTCCAGATATCATGTCCTTCAGCAAGTTTTCACTGCTACTCATCTATATCTCCTTTTTTAGCCGCATTGTCTATGTTTACCATCTCTGCGTTCATTTTTCTGAATGCCGTGGTTCCCTCGGCAAGTCTCTTCATGCCCTCTTCCACGATCGACCTTGGACATGCGATGTTAAGTCTGATAAATGCCTTTCCGTTCTTACCATATGAAAGTCCCGGCGACATATAGAGTCCGGTGTTCTTCCTGATAAATGCTGAAAGCTGTTTTGCGTTGTCAGTTATCTTACTGCAGTCAAGCCAGAGAAGGTATGTTGCCTCCGAGTACACCACCTTCATGTCAGGGATATTCTCAGATACAAATTTTCTCACATACTGCTTGTTCTCATACAGATACTGCCTGAGACTGTCCAGCCACTCGCCGCCATTTGTAAATGCTGCTATCGCCGCATCCACCGCAAATGCATTTGGCTCGGCTACTTCATCTGTGTTCAGACCTCTCCACATCTTGTGTCTCAGGAATTTATCCGGAACCACAATTGCTGCGGTCTGTATTCCAGCTATGTTGAAGGTCTTTGTCGGCGCAATACAGGTCACGCTTATATCCCTGCATGTGTCAGATGCCGTGGCAAATGGCACATACTCCTTTCCAGGATCGGTGAGATCGCAGTGTATCTCATCCGAGATGACCGTCACACCATACTTTGCGCATAGCTCTCCCACATGGGCAAGTGTCTCCTTATCCCAGATTTTTCCCGCAGGATTCTGCGGATTGCAGAGTATCATGAGGCTGGTCTGTGGATCTGCAAGCTTTGCCTCAAGATCCTCAAAGTCCATGGCATATCCCTCGCCGTCATATTTCAGAGGGCTTTCCAATATATTTCGCCCATTGTTGTATATAGAATTAAAGAAAATATTGTAGACAGGGGTCTGCACTACAACATTCTCTGCGGGTGTGGTGAGCTTTCTCACCGCCGTTGATATGGCTGGGATGACTCCGGAGCAGAACACCAGCCAATCCCTATCTATCGCAAATCCGTGTCTGTTGCCCCACCAGTTCACGTAGGCATCTGCCCACTCGTCCGGGATGATGGAATATCCGAATATTCCGTGCTCCACCCGGGCTGCCAGTGCCTCCCTGATGCATGGAGCCGTCTGAAAGTCCATGTCTGCCACCCACATTGGCAGTTCGTTTTCCGGCACGTCCCACTTCAGGGAGCCTGTGCCGCGTCTGTCTATAACCTTGTCAAAATCAAACTTCATGTTTGTCCCTCCACTTCATGGAGAGATTCCGCGGCTGCTGTGGCAAACGGCTGGCACATATAGAGTGCTCCATCACGTTCGTCTTCCCTCGCCTTGCTTTGCTTCTATCTGCACTGCGCTCTGCAAGCGATAAGGGCGTTGCTTGCGCCGCTCCGGCAAGAAGCAGCAATGCTCAGTCGACTTCACTACCGATTGAGCACTCTATATGTGCCAACTCGTTTCACCACAGCAGCCGCGGAATCTCATTTACGTTATGATATGCCACCATGTATTTATCATCATTCTACGTAAAAATTATTATATTTCTCTTATTTATATTATCATATGCTGTCACACGTAGGGGTGATGTTTTGCCGTGAATCCCTGTGCTTTAATTTAGTCCTGTACTATTATTTTTGTCTTTGACGGATCTACTTTGTCTTTTTCTATTATCAGGTTGTCAATGTGCTGGGCTTTGATGGTTCCTGATGTTGGGTTCATGACACTGTCTATCTTGCTGCAGATATCGGCATCCACTGTTGAATATTCAAATGCAAGTGTTGTGTTGATGAGCTTGCAGTTCTTCATCACAAGGTTGTCGATGTAGCACATGCCCTGAAGGCTCTCGATGGTGCAGTTCACCAGGGTGAGGTTCTTTGCGTTCCAGCCAAGATACTCGCCCGATATGAATGAATCATATACGGTCACGTTCTCGGTATTCCAGAATGCATCCTTTGAAAGCAGATTGGAGTTTCTTATCTCTACATTCCTGCATCCGTCAAATGAATAGTTGCCGTCAAGCTTCAGGTCGTCTATCTTCATATTATTGCTGTTCATGGCAAAATAGTCGCCCTTTGCTGTCACGTGGTTCATTGTCACGTCATCGCAGCTCCACAGTGTCTCCTCCGCATTGGTGAATGTCACATCCGTAAGCTCCAGCCCTTTACATCTGCGGAAGTTCTTTGGCGCCTGGATGAGTGCACGCCTCACCGCGATATTATCAGTGTACCAGACTCCGGCTCTCGCCATCTCAAACCAGTGGCAATCCTCCGCAACAATGTTCTTGCTGTACCACAGCGGATACTTCCATTTGAACATGCTGCCGTACAGATTTATGCCGCAGCTCTCCTTAAGCGGAGACTCGCCGTCGTCAAATATCGTATCATATATATCGAGATTTTTTCCCATGAAAAGAGCTCTCTCACCTGTCAGAAACTCCTGTCTTATGATTTTCTTTTCTTCTTTCTTATCCATCTCGTTCATCTTCCTTTTGTATATTCTCTATTATATTATTGGTCTATTATCACCATGTTATCACTTCTGGCAAATGCGAATATGACTGAGCTTATGACCACCATGAGTGGCAGTGCATACAGTAATATATTTATTACCTGAAATTTGCTATATTAACAGACTTATCCTCTTAAATTAAGGGATTCTCAACCAGTCTTCTTTATATTATAATCTACACATACAAGTCCGGCATGTAAATAGGGATCTCATGTCTGACATTTGGGGGAAACAACAATTTCAGGGGGTACATTATGATTTTAACATCGGGGGATTCTATCAGTATTTTTTTCAGACTATTACCTTATACGACTTACATTATTCCAATAGCATCATTCATCATAGCTGTGGTCATCGGCCTTTCCATACGGGGTAAGGCATGCCGTATCGAGCGGGACTATACCAGAACATCCGCCGATATCACATCTGTCAGAAGATTCAGTAAAAGAACCCATATCAACTATGAATACCGCGACCAGTCCGGAGTATTGCACAATGGTTTTCTTTCCGTCCGCGGTATAACAAATTACAACTCCATGTCGTCCATCGCAATATATTACAACCCGAATAATCCATCCGTATCTTATACGGAAAGAACTATGAACAGTGACAAAAATGCACCATTCATCTATGGTGGTGCGGTTCTGCTTGGAACTCTGGTATTTTTATGGAGAAGGCGCTGATTTCTCAGCGTCCTTTTTTATTACCTCCTGATGAGATCCTTTGCCACCTCACCGGCTATTATAAGCCCTGCGACTGATGGCACAAATGCCACGCTGCCCGGGATGTCTCTGCGCTCTGTACATTTGTGTTCTGCACCCGGAGGACAAATGCAGTTGTTTCTGCAGCTTATCGCCATATCTTCGATCGGCCTTGTCGGAATCTCTTCCGAGTATACGACCTTGAGTTTCTTGACGCCCCTCTTCTTCAGCTCTCTTCTCATGACCTTCGCAAGCGGACACACCTTTGTCTTGTATATATCTGCAACCTTGAACTGGCTTCCGTCAAGCTTGTTTCCCGCACCCATGCTGCTGATGATCGGGATATTCTTCTCCTTGCACTTCATGACAAGAGCGATCTTGGCTGTCACGGTGTCCACCGCGTCGACTACGTAGTCGTAGCTGTCCCAAGGGAAGTCATCCGCATTTTCCGGAAGGAAGAAACATTTGTGTACCTCAACCTCCACATTTGGATTGATGTCAAGCATCCTGTCCCTCATAACATCGGTCTTATACTTTCCAACTGTGCTCCTTGTCGCTATGATCTGTCTGTTGAGATTTGTCAGACACACCTTGTCGTCATCTATCAGGTCAAATGCTCCGACACCGCTCCTGACCAGTGCCTCGCATACATAACCGCCAACTCCGCCTATTCCAAATACCGCTACCTTAGAGCCTGCCAGCTTGTCCATGGCTTCCTTGCCAAATAGCAGCTCCGTTCTCGAAAACTGTGTTAACATCTCTTATTCTCCTAATATGATATATATCCCACTACAACTATATACAAAATAAGTTTTTTTTCAACTGAAATCTTATTGCCCCTCCGGGGACGGAGGTACCTGTCCCCTCCGTCCCTGATTTATATTGAGTACATGTATCCGATCCGGTCACTGTACTCCCGAGTGAGATCGGCGATGGTTTTGTTGTCAAGGACATTGTTGATGGCAGATTCAAGGTCATCCCACACCTCTCCAATGACATCGTTCATGACCATGTTGGTGTCGCCATCCTCATCAACCCTGTTATCTATCGGTGATATCCTGCCCTCTATCGCCCTTAGCACCATCCCAACCGTGATCTCCTCCGCCGGCATGTTCAGACGGTAACCACCCCTCGGTCCTCTCACGCTTCTTAAATATCCTGCCTTTAGCAGAGAAGATGTAACCTGCTCAAGATATTTGTCAGACAATCCACATCTTCTGGCTACAGCTTTGACAGTAACCGTGCTGCCGCTATTTATAGATATATCTACCATGAGTCTCAGTGCATATTGTCCCTTTGATGATATTAACATTTTTCTGCCTCCTGTTCATTGTTATATTTTGCCTATAGAATTACTATGAATTAGTTTTATTTTTTTTGGCAGGGAGAAAAAGCAGTTATATCATAGATGTTCTTACCTTATCTCCGTGCCAATTATTTTCCGTTTAATTCACTTGATTTTTATGATTATGTTTCTATGCTGCCTACCATATGTTGCTGATCAGATACTCAAGTTATACCTTCTTTTTTAATCCGTTCAGGTATTCCTCAACATAATGGATAACTGCTGCACCATCTCCAACTGCTGTCGCCACCTGGCGCACTGCCTTGGTCCTCACATCTCCCGCGGCAAATATTCCCGGTGTGCTGGTCTGTCCGGTCTCGCCCGCTGCAACATAACCAGCGTCATCAAGCTCCACAACGTCACCGAGGAAGTCTGTGATAGGGCTTGTTCCTATGGCAATGAATACACCGGCTACCGGAAGCGTAAAATCGCGATTGGCCTGTCCGCCCACTGTTTTTGGTGTATTCACAGCAACCTTGAGATTCAGCTTGCCCGGCGTTCCGCCTATCTCTGTCACCTGCGCAAATGGGTGGAATTCTATATTCTCAGTCTCAAGCACCTGCGCTCCGAGTATTTTCTCGCCTCTGAACTCATCTCTTCTGTGGATCAGATGTACCTTGCTGCACATCTTTGACAGATACAGGGCATCCTCAAGAGCTATATTGCCTCCGCCCACAACTGCGACTTCTTTGTTCCTAAAGAACGCTCCATCACATGTGGCACAGTAAGAAACTCCTGCCCCTGTGAATTCCTCCTCACCGGTAACGCCAAGCTTTCTGTGCTTTGCACCCGTGGCTATCAGAACCGCCTTTGTCTCTATGCTGCTGCCATCCTCCAGGCTGACCTTCTTGTGATCGCCGTGATCCTCGATGGCTGTCACCTCTCTGTCATCAAACTCCACGCCAAATGTATCCGCGTGTTCTCTGAACTTCATACCCATGTCAAAGCCGCTTATGCCCGGCAGTCCGAGGTAGTTGTCCACCTGCTCTGTATTCACGATCTGTCCGCCGGAGAATGCCTCCTTCTCCAGTACCACCACGTCCATCATCGCCCTCTTGGCGTAGACTGCGGCGGACAGACCCGCAGGGCCGCTGCCCACAATAACCAAATCTCTCATAGTTCCTCCTTGTTTTTCAAAGGGCCGTCTTTATATGCCTTTATTAATTCACAGGTTTTGGATACGTCTTCCTTGCTGTGTGCGTAGGATACGAACATTGCCTCGAACTGTGATGGAGCAAGGTAGATTCCGTTGTCCAGCATGTATGAGAAATACTTTGCATACCTTGCGGTGTCGCTGGATATTGACGTGTCCATATCCACTACTTCCTGATCTGTGAAGAATACGCTCATCAGTGAGCCTATCTGGTTGACATGGACTGTGTCGCCAAATGTGCTTCTGACTGTGTCGGCTATCTGCCTTGTGCTCTTTTCTATCGCCGGATATATTGTATCCTTTTCCTTCTGGAGTATGCGGAGCGTTGTGAGTCCGGCTGTCATGGCTATCGGATTGCCCGACAGAGTTCCCGCCTGGTATACTCCGCCAAGTGGTGCCACCATGCTCATGACATCGCGGCGTCCGCCGTATGCTCCCACCGGCATTCCGCCTCCGACTATCTTGCCAAGTGTTGTGAGATCAGGCTTTACCCCGAAGTATTCCTGGGCACCGCCAAGGCTGAGTCTGAAACCTGTGATGACCTCATCAAATATAAGAAGTGCGCCGTACTCATTTGTTATGTCCCTGAGGAACTGAAGGAATCCATCATGCGGTGGAACAACTCCCATATTTGCGGCAACCGGCTCGACCACGATTGCCGCAATGTCTTTGCCCTCCGCCTCAAATAACTTCTTTACGCTGTCCTCGTTGTTATACTCTGCTATGAGTGTATGCTGTGTATACGACTTTGGAACTCCCAGGCTGTCCGGAACCGACTGTGTAAGTGCCGCCGAGCCTGCCTTGACCAGAAGTCCATCACTGTGTCCGTGATAGCAGCCGCGGAACTTTACAATCTTGTCTCTGCCTGTAAATCCTCTCGCCACTCTGAGCGCACTCATCACTGCCTCTGTTCCCGAGTTAACCATTCGGGTCAGCTCCATTGAAGGCATAAGCTCATTTATCAGCTCTGCGATCTCGAGCTCTTTCCTTGTCGGTGCGCCGAATGTAAGTCCGTCATCACAAGCCGCCTTCACCGCATCTATGACTCTGTCATCGGCATGCCCCAGGATACCCGGGCCCCAAGAGCAGACATAATCCACATAGGAATTGCCATCCTCGTCAAATATATGTGAACCTTTTGCTTTCTTCATAAATACAGGTGTCCGTCCCACCGAGCCAAATGCCCTGACCGGTGAATTGACGCCGCCCGGAATTACCTTCTGTGATTTCTCAAATAGATCCTGTGAATTTGTCATTGCCATTCTTCTTTCTATAATTTATCGTCCTGTGTGAATTTTTTTGATTCCGACTCTTTGGCAACGCCCCTCTCTCCTCCGTCGAGTGGGGCAGATCGTCGGAATCATTCCGAAATATGACTCCGTCATATTGATTCCGACTCAAGCCAGTGTGCCACGTCTATGGCGTGATAGGTTATGATGATTCCTGCTCCGGCACGCTTCATGGCTGTCATGTTTTCCATTACGATCCTCTTCTCGTCTATCCAGCCATTTGCCGCAGCTGCCTTGACCATGGAGTACTCGCCGCTGACATTGTACACAGCTATCGGATAGTCCGTGTGGTTTCTCACATCCTTGACTACATCCAGATAAGCAAGTGCCGGCTTGACCATGATTATGTCTGCTCCCTCGGCGATATCCGCCTCGCACTCTCTCAGAGCCTCCCTGCCATTTGCGGGATCCATCTGGTATGTCCTTCTGTCTCCAAACTGTGGTGCAGAATGTGCCGCATCGCGAAATGGTGCATAGTAACCAGATGCAAATTTCGCACTGTAACCCATGATCAGTACATCCGTCAGCCCGTTGTCGTCAAGTGCCTTTCTGATGTATGCGGTGTGTCCATCCATCATATCCGACGGAGCCACCATGTCTGCGCCAGCTTTTGCAAGTGATACAGCCATCTTGCCCAAATATGGAAGAGTCTCATCGTTGAGTATCTTGCCGTCATGGATAATTCCGCAGTGACCGTGTGATGTATACTCACACAGACAAATGTCTGCTATGACTATCATATCCGGATACAGCTCTTTTATCCTTCTGACCGCCTTCTGCATGATTCCCTGATCATCATATGCACTGCTTCCAACCTCATCTTTGTGGGCCGGTATTCCGAACAGGAGAACCGCGCTGATTCCGGCGTCCGCCACTCTGCGAAGCTCCTCCTCAAATGTGTCGAGTGAATACTGGTATATTCCCGGCATGGAATCTACCGGATTCTTGATTCCTGTACCCTCCGCCACAAACATCGGATATACAAGATCCTCCTTGTGAACCCTGTTCTCTCTAACCATATTTCTGATGGCCTCGCTTCCGCGAAGTCTTCTGAGTCTTATCATGTTACTGCCTCTTTTCTCTAAAATAATAATCACCGATGGCTGATATAAGGTGCTCGATATCACCAACCTCCGGAACTATATCCGCATGATAACCAGCCTTCTCCAAAGCCTTCTCGGTCACATTTCCAAGTGCCGCTATGCGGATATTCTTCATTATATCATGTATTTTAAAACTGCCGTCTATATTGTCCGTATGATCCCCACATGAATCTATATCATTCAACATATGAGCCACACCGCAGTTTTTTTTCTCTGCATCAAGAACATCTAGAAATCCTCTGACTCCTGATGCGCTGACAAATGTTATCACATCCAGATCCTTCAGATACTGTATGCTCTCCATCCTGCGTCCAACCACGTCATAAACTGGGATCTCCTCATATACCACACCGCCCTGATCAAGTATGTCAAGCATCGTCTCGCTGCCCTGGACTGCCCTCGGAAGGAGAAGTTTCTCTCCGTCATTCATCACATTTGCAAGTCCCATAGCAAGGGCGCTTGTGGTGTACTCGTCCGGCACGTAATCCGCTATATATCCCTCAGCCTTAAGTGCGTCCCTTGTTCCGGCACCGACCACTGCAAGTTTCAGATGAGCCAGTTTTCTGACATCTATATTCCACTCCCTGAGCCATTTGAAAAACAGGGTTATGGTGTTCTGACTGGTAAATGCCAGCCAGCTGTAATCTTCTATATGTTCCAGAGCCATGCGTAGCCTGTTCTTCTCCTCTGTCTGCTCCACACTCATATCCACTATGCTGTAGGACTGGCCGCCAAGTGCATCTATTGCAACTCTCATCTTCTCGCGAAGCTTTGGCGTTCCAACAAGTCCAACGTGGACATTCTGAAGCGGTCCTCTGTTTGGTGCTGTAAAATCCAACGCTGCATTTTCACCCACAACTATGATCGCAGGAGATTCAAGCTTTGCCTCGTTCACCTTGTCCGCAATTGTCTGTATATCGCCGCGGACTATCCTCTGCCCTGGCATGGTTCCCTTGGAAATGACCGCGACCGGAGTATTCTCCTCCGCCCCAGTCTGAACAAGTCTCTCCATGATCTGTGGCAGTCTGTTCAGTCCCATCAGGAACACGCTTGTCCCTTCCTGATTTCTGATGTAGTCGTAGTCATCTAAACCACCTTCATCAGATCTGTGTATGTCCGCCCGCTTGTGTCCTGTTATCACGTGAAAGCTTCTGCTCGTTCCGCGGTGGGTCACTGGTATGCCACACACCTCCGGAACCGCCACTGCGGATGTTATTCCCGGTATCACCTGAAATGGGATCCCCGCTTCTAAAAGTGCGGTCACTTCCTCGCCGCCTCTTCCGAATACAAATGGATCGCCACCTTTGAGGCGCACCACCATGTTGCCTTTGCGGCCTTCCTCAACAAGTATCTCGTTTATCTCAGGCTGCTTCTTGTAGTGGCTGCCCGCCTGTTTGCCGACGTATATCCTGCGGCAGTCCGGCTTCACCATCTCCAGAAGCTGGTAAGTTCCGAGTCTGTCATATATGATTGTATCGCATTGTTTTATGAATTCCAGGCCCTTCACCGTGATGAGTCCCGGGTCGCCGGGGCCTGCGCCTATTAAATATACCATTTTGTTCTCCAATACGCTGGGTGTGCTACAACCTACTTTATCAACGCCTCTACCAGCTGTTCCCATTCTGCGGTGTTTCCTTCTACCGTCTTTCTGTGTATCTGGATTTCTTCATCTTTCTCTTTGTCCGATGAAGCCGCATCTGCTTTCATCAGGCTTAGCTTCATGTGGTCGCCATGAAGTTCTGAGTACACGCCTATCGGTTCGTGACAACCGGCGTTCAGGCGATTCAGAACTGCGCGCTCGCATGTGAGCTGTGCGTATGCCTCTGTGTCATTTATCGCTCTGACCATATCGTATACCTCGCCAGAGGTTCGTGTCTCTATGGCTATGATTCCCTGACATGCTGCCGGAAGCATGGACTCTGTGCTGATGTATCTGAATGTAAGTTCGTCCTTGTGCACTTCAAAGCATTCTGTGCTGTCATTGCCTTTGTCTTCAATAACTCCCAGGCGCTCAAGCCCTGCCGCTGCAAGAATGATGGCATCGTATTCGCCATCTTCCAGCTTCTGTATGCGGGTGCCGACATTTCCTCTCAGATTCTTGCACTCAGCATTTCGATACATGTCTCTTATCTGGTACTGCCGTCTCAGGCTGCTGGTTCCCACCACGAAACTCTCGTTTCTGTCAAATGACCTGCCACTCTTATATATGAGAACATCCTGCGGACATGCCCTCGGAAGTGTACCCGATATAGTAAGACCTTCCATGATCTCCATCGGCATATCCTTGGCACTGTGTACCGCTATGTCTATGTCACCTTTAAGTATAGCTTCCTCGAACTCCTCGACAAATACCGCTTTGCCTCCGAATTCCAGAAGCGCTCTGCTGGTGTCCCGATCCCCCCGGGTACTCATTGTAACCATCTGAAAATCAACCTGGGGAAATCTCTCATTGAGTGCCTTTATCACCAATTCAGTCTGAGCAAGAGCAAGCTTGCTGCCGCGGGTTCCAACTTTTACTGTTTTTTTCTGTCCTCCGCTTTCGCAATCCAAACCGTCACTATTGAATCCATCTGCCATGTCATTCTCCGCAAATTTACGAATATTCGGTTTATTTTTACCATGTCCATTCTCAACTCTCATCTAACAGACTCCTAACCATTTGCTGAAACGCTTTCTTTCGCTCTTCCTCGCCATCTATCTGTGCTTTGATCTGCTCGCGGAGCTCACCCATACGCTCTGCTATATCGCCATAACTCCTACCTAAATGGCTCTCTATATTTCTCTTGATCGTTCCCGCAAGCACCGGACTCTGTCCACCGGTGGAAACGCTTATAACAACCTCTTTATCCTTTATGATCGCTGGAAAATAAAATCCGCAATCCGCCTTCACATCAACCACATTTACAAGTATGCGCTGCTGCCTGCAGAGCTCAGCCATGTCGTGGTTGACCTTCTCATCGTCCGTCGCCATTATGACGACAAATGCACCGTCAATATCCTGCGGCTGCACGCATCTTTTTACAAGTGTTAGGCATCCAGAATAATCTGCAAAATTCTCTACAGAACCACGATCATCGCTTGTCGCTGCACAGTATTTGTCTGGCGTATTCACCTGCTCCGCCAGTTCTAAAAGCTCCGGGCAGAACTCCGGTGACACCACCGTGACCACCGCGCCAAATTCCAGCATGCTGCACACCTTTCTGTATGCAACAGTTCCGCCTCCTGCGATCAGGCATCTCTCATTATTCAATTCTATCATAAATGGAAAATACGACATCACTACCTCTAATTTCTATTATTTAGTCTCTATTAAAAAGCACAAAAAGTTGTTCCAATTATCTGACATAACCATCATCAGCCGATGATACTGCATAACCTCAGGCAAACAAGCAATATTCAGTTCTCACATCCGGCAGTCACAATACTGTCCAGCATTTTCTCAAATGCCTCATACTCAAGCTGTCCTTTGAGTTTATATACCATCTTTGCGCCATCTATAGTCTTAAGCTTCGCCATCACGTCTCCGTGCTCCCTGTTGAACCTCGAAAATGCTATGTTCTTCATGATCTCGTCAACCTGTGATATGAGCCACGGCTCCATCTCTGTGATTGTTTTTGCCCTGCTTTCATTGTTCTCTCTGGAGAGTGTTCTGATATAGTCTATGTCACGCAGCACACATCCGTCCACATCTGAGACCGCAGGATCAATGTCCTTTGGCATTGCCAGATCAAGGAGCAATCTCCGCTTCGGCTGCATTTTCACAGCCTCCGCCAGCTCATCCCTGACAAATGTATAATGCGGGCTTGCTGTCGCACTGATGATGACATCCGCCCAGGCTGCCAGCTCATATCTTCTGCTGTAGTCCTCTATCCTGATCTGCTGACGTCTGTCAAATATGCTATCTGCACTGTGGTGACTTCTGCTTGTGCCTGTTATCTCTATATCTGGCGCAAGATCTGCAATATCCTTGACAACTATGCTGCCTATCTTGCCTGTGGCTCCTACGACTAGGATATGCCCGGTATTTGCCTTTTCAGCATCCACACTCTCAACTTGACTGCTGCTTACCACATCACTTCGAACATCTCTGCACGTATTTTCAATGCCGCCATTTCTTGTAAAATTCACTGCCTCCCGTGCTGACAAGGTTCCGACGGATACCGGGAGTCTCGTAGTGTCACTCTCCGTCGCCACCGCCTTTGCCGCCGCAAGTGCTCCCTGAAATGCTATATTCAGCTCGCCGTCACAGGCTCCAAGCTTCTTTGCCACAAGATATGCGCTCTTCACCTGATGTATGATCTCCACCTCGCCGAGCACCATGGAATCCATACCACACGCCACTCTGCACAGATGTAACATACACTGGAATCCCTCATAATTCATGCTATATCTTCTTATGAGGCTGACAGGGACATCCCTATCATTAGCCAGAAGCATTTCTACCTGTTCAAGCAGGCCACCTCGCCCACCGGAAGCTTCACCGCTGCTCATTTTCCCTGTTATAGCAGACCCACATGGCTCACATTTATCCGTAAAGTATATTTCCATCCTGTTGCAGGTCGACAACACGACACATCCACCCACCGTAGCCTTTAGCCGCTCGGTGAACTGTCTCTGTCCTTTTGTCGAAAATGCAAAGCCCTCCCTGACATCGGCCGGTGTATTCTTATGATTTATACTTATGCAAAACATATCTTCAGTAACTCCAAATGAAAATTTATGACAAGCCCACGTAAAGAACAAGGGCGGGTATCAAAGCCCGCCCTGTTCTTTCAAATGCCTGCTATCTATCATGATTCTATAACAAGCTCCTCTATCGTCACATTCTTTTCCTCATCTATGTTGAAGGCTTTGAGTACCGGATTGTCTATCTCCATGAGGGAGAGGATCAGATAATTCACCTTGGAATCATATGCAAGCCTCTTATCCTCCTCCGAAGGTCTGGATGGAGACTCTGGATGGGAATGGAAGTTGCCAAGAAGCTCGTATCCATTTGCACGCATATCCTTAACTGCCGCAAGCTGCTCTCTCGGATCCATGGAAAAATGCTCGTTGCTGGCGTCAATATTTGTCAGGAGATACACCTTCCTGATGTACTTCTTGTCTTCCTCTCTGACACCGCCAATCAGACCACAGGACTCATTTGGAAGGCCTTCCTTGCAGTGTGCAAGTATCTTCTCGTAATCAGACTTTGTCATGTACAACATCTTACTTCATATCCTCCTTATTATCAACTGTAACAGGATCTGTGCTTGAGGATACATTGTTTGTTGTATGCCCGCCCCCGACTGACAATACCATATCCGGGGTCGCTCTCGCTTAACTTGGTCTGCAGCGGTACTAAGGTGCTGCTTAAAGCACCACCTAAGTACCGGCGACCGCGTATTCCCCTGATATGGTATATGTCATCAGGGGCGGCATAATAACAACCGTACAGGCATTCCTCAAGCACAGATACCTGCCTTGATCTTCTACTTACCATCACACTCTACCTGCTCGTAGTCGATGAGCTTGGTGATGGTTGGATTTGGTCCACATACAGCACATCCACAGCCCTTCTTGTGAGGGAGCTTTACTGTGTGGAATTCCATCTTAAGTGCGTCAAATGTAAGGAGTCTTCCTGTCAGAAGATCGCCAACTCCAATGAGATACTTAATTGCCTCCATAGCCTGAAGACTTCCGATAACACCGCCCATTGCTCCGATGACTCCGGCCTGCTTACATGTAGGAACCGCATCCTTTGGAGGTGGATCCTTGAATACACATCTGTAACATGGTCCCTCATCTGGAACATATGTCATAAGCTGACCCTTGAATCTGATGATTCCTGCATGTGAAAATGGCTTCTTAGCCATAACACAGGCATCGTTGATAAGGAATTTTGCAGGGAAGTTGTCTGTTCCATCGATGATGAAATCATAGTCCTTGATGAGATCCATGATGTTCTCTGATGTCACGAACTCTCTGTATGTGATCACATTTACATCAGGGTTCATGGCGTTCATGGTCTCCTTTGCGGATTTGACCTTTGCCTTGCCCACATCTGCTGTTCCGTGAATGATCTGCCTCTGAAGATTTGACAGATCTACCTCATCGGCATCAACGATACCGATCGTACCAACTCCGGCTGCTGCCAGGTACATAGCGGCTGGTGCTCCAAGTCCACCTGCGCCTATGATCAGCACCTTGCCATTTAACAATTTCTTCTGTCCCTTCACGCCAACTTCCTGAAGGATGATGTGACGTGAGTAACGTTCCATCTGTTCGTTTGTGAATGCCATTAGAAGCTGCCACCTCCCATGAAGTAGAGGAACTCTACTGTATCGCCGTCCTTGAGCTCTGTTGTTGCAAATGCATCTGAGTCAACAAACTCATCATTGACTGTTACTGTGACATAGTCCGGATTCTCAACGTTCTCTGACACGATAATCTGAGCTATTGTTGTCTTCTCTGCTATCTCTTTCTTCTTTCCTGCTATTGTGACTGTCATTTTTCTTTCCTCCTGACGATTCATTTGCCTGTCCGGCGTTGCCGGACTGACATAAAATGTGATTATATACTTTATAATTTTAATTATATAGTTTCATTCTTCTGTACACCGGAAGTAATTGACTACAGTCAAATACTCCATTGTGTCACTTTACCAACGAATTTCTACAATAATTTGCCAACTTCCTCCTCCAGCGCATTTCTCTTCACAAGGCCACGGATGCGGGAAACCTCCTCGCCTCCCTTGAAGAAGAGTATAGTTGGTGACGCCATGACTGCGTACTTCTCAGCAAGCTCTGCATCGAAGTTTACATTTACCTTGTATACATTTACCTTGTCCTCGTAGTCATCCTCGATGCCACCAAGGATAGGTGAGAGCTGCTTGCATGGTATGCAGCTGTCCGAATAGAATTCCACGATGGCCGGGAGCTCCGACTGAAGAACCTTCGCATCGAAATCCTCTGCACTGACTCTTACTGCCATTCATTTTCTCCTTTCCTGATCAATCCTCCAATTTTTTAACTATAAGATCATAAGTGCCATTCTCGTTGTCGATGAGCTTCAGGATCTGCTGTCCTTCCTCCTTGAAGCTTCTTGGTACGTTCTGTACAGGCTCGCCGTCGTTCATGGTAACCGCAAGTACCTGTCCTATCTCAAGCTCCTCCATGGCTACCTTCGCCTTGACAAATGTCATCGGGCACACCACATCAGTTATATCTACTCTGTCATCGATTTCGTAATCAGCCATTGTAAGCCTCCTTTAATACTTCTTTGAATTTGTCTAAGCCCACACGCTCCAATGTGAACTGGAAACGCTCGCTTGGTTTTGCATTGTCTGCAAAGAACTGTATTGCCGCATCTGTGATACAGAAAAGCTGTTCCTCAGATGTAACAACCGGAAGTAACTCCTCACCGCGGTGGATAGTATTTCCAAATAATCCTCCGAAGGATACAAGGTATCCTGTCTCGCCCTTCCATGCATCTGTAGGACATGCCTTTGCGCATCGACCGCAGTAGTTACATTTGTCTGTGTCGAGGATGATCTTGCCGTCCGCCATGGTGATCGCGCCCTCTCGGCACGCCTTGACGCACACGCCACACATGATACATGATGGCTCATCCCACTCTACTACCATTGCGCCCTTGATTCCCACATCGTTCTCCTCTGCCTTCAGACAGTTGTTCTGGCATCCTGTGACACCGAACTTGAACTTGTGAGGAAGCTCCCTTGCGTAATATCTCGCATCAAGCTTCTTGGCTATGTCATAAGTGTCTATGTTGCCGCTCGGACAGATTTGATTTCCCTGGCACGCTGTAACTGTTCTTACTCTTGGGCCACACACACCCGGCTTACAGCCTCCCTTTGCCAGTTCTTCCTTCACCTCTTCCACATCGTCAAGCTTGACAAATGGGATCTCAACGCTCTGTCTCGATGTAAGATGTACATGTCCATCTCCGTATTTCTCGGCAACCTCTGCTATCTTCTTGAGATTCTCTGCGGTAAGGTTTCCTCCCACCACCTGAAGTCTCAGTGAAAAGTTATTCTTCTGCTTCTGTCTCATGAATCCGCCCTTTTTCAGAGCTGCGTAATCTACTGCCATATGTAGTTCCTCCAAATCATTTGTGTATTAGTCGGCAAGGGCCTTCTGGAAATCTTCTATCAGATCTTCCACGTCCTCGATTCCGACACTAATACGAATCATATCATCATATACGTTGGCGTCAAGCTTCTCCTGCTCTGTGCTGTGCGCATTCAGTGTTGATTCAGGATGTACGATAAGTGTCTTCGTATCTCCTATGTTCGACACTATCTGCGGTATCGTGAGCTTGTTCATCACCGCAAATGCTTTCTCCTTGCTGCCAACTCTTATAGTGATTATGGCACCATAACCTCCATGGAGCTGCTCATCTGCAATGCCATGCCAAGGACTGGATTCGAGTCCCGGGTAGTTGACCTTTACACCCTCCTGGCTTTCCAGGAACTGTGCAAGGGCAAGTGCATTGTGTGAGCATCGCTCCATCCGAAGTCCCAATGTCTCCATGCCCAGCATATTGTAAAATGCTGTCTGCGGAGCTATGCAGGCTCCTGTATTTCTAAAAAGTCCGTTCCTGAGCTTTGCTATGTAGGCGAACTTTCCGAACATCTTATACTGTTGCAGAAGCGGATAACGCTCTGCGTCCCATTTGAAATTGCCGCTGTCGGTGATGACTCCGCTTATGGCATCGCTGTTGCCGTTGATGTACTTGGATGTGGAATTGATGACTATGTCCGCTCCAAGTGTCAGCGGTGTGACCAGATATGCAGTTGCCACTGTATTGTCTATTAGGAGTGGAAGCCTGTGTGAATGTGCCAGCTCTGCAAGAGCCTTTATATCCACCACATCCAGCTTCGGATTGCCGATCGTCTCAGCAAATATCACTCTGGTATTCTCATTGATCGCTGTCTCAACCGCATCCTTATCCGATATCTCCACAAATGTCGTCTTGATCCCAAATGCCTCCAGATCGTGGAACAGATCTATCGTTCCACCGTAGAGTCCTGTGCTGGAGACTATCTCTCCGCCAGTTCCAACTATATTTAAGAGTGCATTTGTGAGTGCCGCCATTCCAGAAGAACACGCTACCGAACCCACTCCCTTTTCAAGATTCGTCATCCGCTCCTCAAATGCAACTATCGTCGGGTTGTTGATTCTTGTATAAGAATAACCCGTCGCCTTGTTGTGGAAGAGCTTCTCATGCTGCTCCGCCGAAGGCTGATAGAATGCACTGGATTGATAGATCGGTGTAAGTGTGGCGCCTGTATTCTCATCACCAAGCTTTGCGCTATGTAATAATGCTGTGTTAAATCTCATGATTTTCTATGCCTCACTAAATAATAAATCCTATAATTCCTACGAACATGATAGGATTATAGCTCTTATACCCTACTATGTCAATAGGAATTATAAAATAAGCAATGCAGATAAGCGAAAAAAAGGATCAGATGGGAGTTTTACTCACATTCTGACCCTTTTTTGAGGTTATCTATATGGCGCATGCCATTCCACGAGCCGCGTTAGTGGCGAGGGGATTGCTTATTTTTATGACATCCTAAATGCCGGTGCCATTCTTTCAATCTCACTACGGCTTATTCCATTTTTCTTAGCTAGCTCCCGCCAGTTATCTCTAACAACTGTCTCTATGCCTTTTGCAATATTTACCGCTTTATCCTTTTCCAATCCATAATATTTTGCCGAATCAATAGCCAGGTTTATATCAATACTTGATTCTGTTTCATTCACATTCAGCGAAAGATATTCTCCATATAGATCAGGATTCACATCATAAAGTGGCGAAAGTCTCCAGCCATGATTTGACAAAATAAACCCATGATTTCTAAAATGATCATCTGTATTCGACACAGCCATACTGAACACTAATCTTTTCCAAAGCTCTTCAATATCCTCCATAGGATTTGCCCCATTGGCTTTCAAAAAAGAAACCAATTCCAGATAACTGCTGCCGTCTGTCGCATTCGCACCATCTGTCTTCCCTAACATTGTCATCGCAGAAGAAAAATGTATTCTTTTATTCCCATTTCTATCAAATCTTTTTACCAGAAACGTAGTGCCAAGCTTTGAAAATTTCTGAGATTTCGCCTCAGGAACATTCATTCCGCACATGACTGCCAGCTCATGAACTGTCATCTCCCATGCCCCAGTATCAAAATCATCATGTTTTGATGGGAATTTAGCAATCCATAACGAACCATCTGGAGCCATAACCGTAGCCTTAGGCCTTGCACCTCCAAGAGATGAGCCTGGTGCCATCAACTGTTTAAGCCATTTTTCACAGAGTTTATTGTCGTCGTCTTCTTCCAGCACAGCCGATGCCTGTTCAAGCTCTCTAAGGGATGTCCATGGAGGTGTTGCAAACTCTTTATCATTTGAAAGAAATCCTCCCGACAAGTCAGTTTTGAAACGTAACGCCCCCATACGTGCCTCGTCAAACACCCCCAGAAGATAATCACTTTCTAAGTTTAATCACTCAGCAATGCAATCTCAACTCCAACCACTCCATACTCCTTCTCCTCCTCACTGCTATAATATTTTAACATTGTTGAAGGCTCAAAATCATTTTCTTCAATCAGATTCTTTTTAACAAGCACTTCTTTTAATTGCACAAAAGAATCCGCTTTATGAATATCCACAACATAGGTCAATATGTTTTGTCTGGTATCTGTATTTGTAAATAATATCTTATCTCCGGGTTTGATAAGCCGTCTCTTTTCATCCCAGAGTCTGAACTCAATTTTCTTCTTGCCTGCTTCTATTTCCTCGAACGGATCCGGTTTTAACCTCATTTCATGAAGCATCACCTGCAACCTCCTGATCCTTTGCTAAAGATATATCTCCTCATCAGTAGTAACGCAATAACAGCCTAATGTTCCCCCTTGTTCCATGTGTCCAGCTCCGGCGTCAATATCCATATAGTAATCTGTTCTGTAGAAATTATTACTCATATCTTTATTTAATCTGAAACAAGGAACATGTCCCACAATAATAAATTGATCAAACCGTTCTTTATCTTTCTTGGGGACTTGATGTAAGTCCATACCAACCATATAACTGTAAATATTATTTTCAAAAGCCTTTTTTATACTATTCTTAACATTAATTGTTCCATCTGCGTTCATTACATAATTATTGCAATCAATACCAGTATGCGTAACGATTACATTTCCTAGATATCGGGAGCTAATTTCCGAGTAAATAGGCAAGTGCTCCAAAAAGGATAATAAATTTTTCTTCTCAAAGGCTGTCATGTTTTTAATCGGCTTTAACGTATCTCCACCTCCAAAGGCCGTCCATGTTCTCTCATCAAGAACCTTATCTGTATTCTTTTCTCCAAGAACACCGTTTAGATACATAACGGCAAATAACTCATGATTACCAAGCAGCAATTCCATCGAGTTATCTAAAATATATGGTTTGACATATTTCAACAGAGCAATCCCATCCGGCCCTCGATCCAAAATATCTCCCATAATTATCAAATTATCTTTTTCTCCATCAAATTCTATCTTCTTCAAAATTTGCTTAAATTCTAACAAATTACCATGAATATCTGATATTAAATATAGCATATTACTCCTCCCCATTCTGATCTATGTTTTCATCAATTTTCTTAAGTTCCGATATAAATGATTCATCCTGTCTAGGCCAAATAAATCTCGTTAACGCCCCTATAAATATCTCTTCCGCAGACAGCAGACTCATACATACCATTACAATATACAATATCTTTGAAAAATCATTGATTTCTACAAAGCACTCCTCAACAGCTACTGTTGCAAGCCTTACATTAAAAGGAATCGTAACAAATAAAACAAGAACGAACATCCATATACTTTCATTCTTTTTAATGAAAGACACACTTTTCACAGCTAAACACAATATTCCAACTGCAGTTGCAATTCCCCATAAACCAAATGTGCATGTCAATCCTGAACATACGGAAGAATACAATATCATACCTACATTGACTGCACCTATTACTAATTTTGCCATATCGTATCTCAAATTCATTGAAACAGCGCTCCTATCCATATACTGATATCTGCAACTACTACAAGCGGCACTATTAATTGAAAAACTAAAATTACAAGACTTACACATATATTTGCTGCCCCACATATACCATGTACAGCAAAATAATCGACTCTTCTTTGTCTATCAAACAACACAGAAAGATTTGCTTTTGCCGCATCGACAACGAAACCTCCAAATAGACTGCTTAAAGCATGTTCCCCATCTAATCCTTCAGTAAAAGCCAGGTTCATGAGTACTAAAAAAACATTCTGTAATGCAGCAAATAACAGCGCTACTTTCCATGGTCTCAAGAAATTTCCAAATGTTGCCAATATCATAAGTGCTCCTGCTAACAACAAATTCATTTCCACACCAGCAAGATTAATCTGTGCTCTTTTTGTATTGCTCCTTATCTCTGATTCATCGATTAAAACATATGCACCAAGGAACATTCCATTCAACATCACTCCAGCTTCAAACACTCTTCCATTTTCATCACTTAAGCAGGAAAAAGCATGTGCAGATTCGTGCAATATCGTTCCCAGAAAAATACCTCCAATACTTCCCAGTAATATATTCAATATAGTAGGATCTTCCATCCCCCATGTATTTTCATATGCAAATATACAGTAAAGCCCATATGCAAAAACCGGCAGGAATAAGATGCACAACAAAAAGTTCAATATTCTAGGAATTACCGAATTTGTTCTAGTCTTATTAGGAATAATCAATGTATATAATTTCATCTCATCTATATGCATACTTCTTCCTGCTTCTCTTACTAGCATACATTCTTTTAAGAATCTAAAGTAGCTGGTACATTCATCGGCTGAAAATCCTTTCATCCTATATGGATTTCTATTTCCATTAAGTCTTGTCAAATATCTAGCCTCTCTGTCTGACAACTTAATCGTTTCATCAATCAGACAGTTTTTCGCTATTACACCATTACGTGTTCTTTTCATCACAACCCAATTAGCACAACACGGATACTTTCCATTTACATTAATTTTTGTTGGCATAAACTCACCTCCGCATCTACCGACTTATGCCAATATATCCACAAAATAATCTGCTTTCCCCATCTCCATGAACTTACACAGATCCACAACATGTTCATTAAAAAGCATAAGTTTTTCCTTACCATCTTTCCATGGATACAGTCTGTCCGCGTGATAATGTCCCCAGGCCCATCTACGATAATCCAACTGGTTTTCAATTTTACCCAAATACAATTCCATGGTCTTATCTACCTGAGATTGATCAATTGAGCCAAGGAACAAGTCATTCGGTTCAAATTCTATAGGACATGTATGCGAAATAACCAAATCCACTGATTTTTCATGATTAACCAGCATTCTTCCATACTGCATTTCTTCTTCCGATAGCTGCTCATCAGCAAACCACTGCCACCCATTTGCCAATCTGAGCCATTTGTCAACAGAGTATGCTCCTGGCAAAGACAATGTCTTGTAACCTGCAAATTCATAAATAGCCGGACCATCCACAAGATATTCGATATTCGGAAAATCATTTTCAACATAAACCAACCCGCCATATTTTTCTATCGGATTCCATCTCGATGGATTGCGCTTAATCACCTCACTGACTCTAGATTCATGATTTCCTCGCAAACAAATATATGTAAATGGCAGCTTTGATAGTGATGTCTTGTAATAAAAATCCGCCAATCCTGTTATTGAATAGTTTAATCCAACATCACCTAACAATATGATATTATTCTGGCAATCATCCAACTTTAGTCTTTCTCTATGATGATTATAAAAATACTCTATGGCTGCAGCTTCGCCATGGATATCTCCTAGTAAAAACCAATTTTGTTTCACTACGCCCTCCTGTTATCAAAAACTACGAGTAAACAATGCAATATCGTGATTTATAAGCTGTAAACAGACTTCCTTTGCATCTTTTTTATCACAAAGTACCGAATACATTACAGTTACTGTATTTTTGTTGTTCATTGAGCTTCTCACTTCACACTCATGAACCAATGACGATAAATATATGTAACCATTTCTCTTCTCTATATCTGCAACTGTGTCCAGCATCATATCATTATAATCATCATCTACAAATTTATACTCCAAACTATGCATCACATAAAGCTGCTTGTTTGGATTGCTCTCTTCGTTATCCAATCCATAGAATTCAAACTTTAACTCAAACCACTGTGCATAGCAAGAATCAAGGTAAAATCCACTTGTAAATCCTGTTTTCTTACCATTGTCATTTGTGTCGATTCTAATATGTATCTTTTGATTTTTTACACTTTGCAGCTTATCAAATTTTTTACTAAATGTAGCATATGGCTCGTTATTTAAAATATCATCTCGTTCTTTCTTCTTGAATATCATCATATGTCCATCTCCTCCTATAATGTATACTCCACAGTTCATTGGTATATATAGTAATAATCTCACCATCAGACTCTTTGATTTCTTCTAATATCTAGTCATCTGTCTGTTTATTCAGAAGACTATCAATAGTTAGGTAATATATCTGAGCCGCTGTCTCCGCATAGATTCTGGCATCCCTTTCAATCGGCTGCTCATAATACTCCATCTGTCCTTCCAATGTTTCGTCCCCTGGTTTATAATCACCCAAATTTGTTATCCAATCATTCACTCCATCCTGCTTGAATGCGTATAGATTTCTCTGTTCCGGAGTTACATTAATATACATTTCTGAAACAAGATTCTGATAGCAATGTCTACATTCATGCAAAATAGTCATAAGAAGTTCGTCAGATGTTCCGCCTGGCAAACTACCATCTTTTATCGGCTTAGAATTAATGATAATCGTCTTGGTTGAATGACTATATGATCCGAGCAATGTTGTATCTTCAATATCTTTAAACTCGATATCTATCTTACATAACCCAAGATATCGTCCTTCGCAATAACAGATTGCTCTCAAAACATCACACTTTTCTTCATAATCAAGTGTTTGAAATGTATCATTATCTCTTATCCATTTTATGGTATCTATATTTTCCTCGAGCCGATATTCATCTCCATAGTCTTCATGAATACTTAGTTCTCCTCCATATCCCGATATTCCAATTCCATCTTGTACATCTTCAGCATTAAGACCATACTCTGCACAAACCTTTGCATAATAATCCTCGTTTAACTTATCATTTGGAAAACATTTAAGTGTTATTGGCAGCGCTATAATGACTATCGCCGCACAGACTCCAGCATTGCGCCTTACCACCTGTGTGCTTCTAAGGAATCTTGAGATAATAATCTGTTTTTTTCTATCTATTCTCCTTATCCTCTTAGCAATTATGCGAATAACTCCAAGCAGTGATATCACAAATAGTCCCACTACTAACCACCTGATGAAACTAAACGCGTATTTCCCAATAGTTAAAACTGTATAAGATCCAATACCTAATAAAATATCTTGAACAACCCCTTTACCACTCCGATTATACTTGTAACTGAAAAGAACTCCGAACACACTGGTCAATAACATGCAAATAATCAACCTTGGAATTGAATTATTATATTTTGCGATCGGCACAAAATAGGGAAGTATATTATATATGTCAAATGACCCTAATATAAGCCCATACAAAAAATGATCAAACAAGTATTCGCCCTTTGATAGTGTTGATTTATCCTTGAGTTTAATCCCCTGTTTTCGCATGTTACCAGCCTCCTTCGTGTATCTATATTGTTTTCTATTATGTAATTCTACACATCTTTATGATTTCTTCTCGTTAAGGCTCAAGTACAATTCTGCATAATCAAGTTCGTCAACATCCAAAAATCTATCTATTGTACTGCAGTAAAGCGAAAACGAATAATATGTTCCACTAACAGCAGGATAATTTTTCCAGCCGTTTAGTACATATAGTATTGCTCCTTCCTTGTCACATAAATTAACATACACCCTAACTCTCTTGATGTTTTCATAATTATTTCCTACCATTTCTATAGAACCATTTACGTGAATATCGTTATCTTCACTTAAAACACCATACAACTGGTCTATCTTAAACTGTTCTGATATCCCATCCCTACAACGTACAATTACTCTTTTTCTTTTATTTGTAGAATCTGACTCCGTATTTTTATCCATAAATAATCCTTTCAAAAAAGTCACTCCATATATTTATTTGCTCTATTTTCTTATAACTCGGTCAATCAATCAATAAACTATTACTCAATAGTGTTCAGAAAACATGAAATCGATTGTATCTTTTTAAATTAATCCCCAAACGGCATTCTGATTATCTCTGCACTTCTTCCTTTATCAGAAGTCTCTGAAACTCTGTCAGTTTCTTTTGATCTACGCTGCTCTGCCAATTTCTTACTTTCTCTTTCCTTGCGTTCCTCCTTTTCTATCTGTTTATCCAGTTCAGCAATTTTTTTATCCAACAGCTTCATGAACTCATCGTCAGTGACGTCTAACATTGGATAATCCTTATCTTCTCCATCATAACTTCCCTGATTATTCTCTTCATCGGTATCACCAAAGAAAAATTCTACGCAATCGAGAACCTCATGTCCGGAATACGATGCTATTCTTTCATATGGATTTATGGTTACGTTCTCCAACAAATAAATTAATGCAGTTGTTGTGGCATTCTCATCATACTGATCAATATCTATATCCATAAGATAACCCATGGCTTCTATGTATTCATCGCCTTTGATAATGTCCCCGTCATAACAGTATGCTTCCACTTCTGAAAGCCTATCCATGATCCTGCTCAGAGTAAATGGCATGGGCAGTCTGTCGAAGAAGCAGGCGAATTTGATTCGGTTACCGATATGCTCATCAAAGTTCATACGGTCAAAATCATAAAGAGTTAACAGCAAACCTTTCCATAACATCTCCTTACTTACTTTGTCCTTCTTCAGACAACGTAACATCTTTTTCCTTGTTACTTTTTCGATATCTACGTTATTGCCTCTCTCTACATCCTTTCGTCTGAATCTGCTCTTCCAATAAATTTCATTACCCTCTATGCTGGTTACACCAATAAATTCATTATCAACAACCACCTTCTTGATTCCAGTCTTGTTTAGGCAAATAAGTCTGCTGCCTTCAAGAATCAAAAGACTGCCATCTGCCAGCTGATTGAGGATATTACCCTGCATGTAAGAATAATCGCATATGTCGTCTTTCACATCTTCTATCTTTATTATGCCACCCTGTATATCTTCGACAAATACAGATTCATCATTATCGAAGTGATAAATTCTGCCATCTGCCAGTGCCTCTTCCATAAGTAATGCATCCTTTAGTGCATTACGTTCTCTCAGGAAAGTTGATACATCCTTTTCTCTTTTCTGTATATACAAATGGATATTTTCTTCATCCTTCTTTGTGAAAAATATCACTTCATCGCAGATATAAAAATCAATCCAGGTATCAGATGACAGAATTTTCTGTCTGTCATCCCCATAATCATTAAGAACACGCTTAACACCTTCATAATTTTCTCTGCCATGAAGATTTCTCTTCATGATTGAGTCTTTACAAAGTGCCTCTGTGATCCATGTTATATATTCTCTGAGATCAAATGAATCCTGTTCATGTGTCTCTGTATTGAGCAGAACAACATGATTGGTATGACTTGAAATCACCTGAATATCAGGCAAACTCATTTCCCTTGCAAGAAATGTTTTGATCCTTTTTCTTGTCGTATTGGTGATCATATCTGCGTTGACCAGCCGGTCAAGTACATATAAAATTCTTTCAACACAAGATCCAAATGCAGCTCCGTCTCCGGTATATATTTTTTTATAAGCCGACTCAGCAACATCCCCTAAGCGGTCAAATGGCATAAATGGATTCATATCTGCACCTCCTTGCTCCATACATATTTAGTTACTTCTTCCATCGTATCTACCGGAACTACCTCTACCCTTAACCTGCAAAGCTCGTTTCTGTCTACAAGACTTTTGTAACACTCGGATGGAACAATAACTTTTTTTATCAATGATCGTTCTGCAGCAATACACTTCTCAAATGTTCCACCTACCGGTCCTATATTTCCATAAAGATCAATAGCTCCGGTAAAGGCAATACCGTCAGGAATCGGCCTTTCTAACAGACACGAAAGGATAGACATCGTTATTGTTAAGCCTGCTGAAGGTCCATCCTTCTTTACAGCATCCGTCATATGAATATGCAGCTTTGGCAGCTCTTTCTCCATATATCTTCCGGCATAACAACACGCAAGTGTTACCGATTCCAGACAGGAGCCTTCTAATAAACCCGTTACAACAACTTTCTTATCCTGATAAGGATTAACAACTGTTTCCACTGCCGTGCATACACCAATACCACTTGTTGTAACAGCGAGAGCCTGTGCTAATCCGCATTTTCCCACTGCAAGTGGCGGCACATCATTCATCCCTACCATTCTCTCCTGCCCCAAAGACTCGCGTAAAAGCTCCTTACTAATGACCACACAATCGTCAAATTCACCATTATTGTTTCTTGCAATTCTCATAAGGATGTATTCGAGATCTCTCTCCGCATCACGCATACCAGGAAGAACATCATACTGATTCACATACAGTTCCAATGCGTCACCGGTTATAGACAGTTCACCAATCGAGAACTTCTCCCTTAACTTCGGCAGAATATAATCAGTTATGATTATCTTCTTATCCTGAATTGAATAGTTACTATATTCAACAACCTCCATACGATCTATGATTGGTGAAGGGATACAGGTAATATCGTTAAATGTAAGAATCACAATAAAGTTATTTTTCGGGATATGGCACTCAAGGTACTGGTCATATATATACTCTTCATTCGGATCAAGAAATTCATATAAGGCATTAAAGAAATCCGGTGTAGCTTTATCTACCTCATCTAAGATGATCACATCTGAATAACTTCCATGACCACTTTTTCCAAGTTCCCGAATGATCATAGAAGGTCCGGCATTACGAACTGTTTTATTCGTTCCCTTTATGATCTCGCCTCCTCCAGCACCTCCTACATTGATCTTAATACAGTTTCTTCCTGTTGCTCTGGCTATCGCCTTTGCTGTACTGGTTTTACCTGTTCCAGCTCTGCCCTTTAAACCGATAACGGTCATCCTGCCTGTATTTTTTTCCAATTTCTTTGACAAAACCGCGTTTTCAATTCTCTCCCCAAGATCATTCTGAAGATAATGAGTCTTATTCAGTTCATCAACTATTGAGCCGATAGCCAGGGGTGCTGTATCTCCTTTAAAGATATTTGCCAGATAATGTACCACGTCTCTAGCATACTCCTTCTGGCTCTCATCATTTCCCCAGTTAAGGATCTCAAACAGCTTGATCGCCTTTTTCTGTACACACTCCTCATACTCATCATAACAGACAAAGAACTTGTGCTCTGCACCAGTGATGTTCCGTACATAAGTATCATGAAGTTTCTTATGATCTTCTTCTGTATAATAATAATTATCGATTTTCTGTACTGAAAAATCCGGGAAGGCTGTCTCTCCTTTTGTCACCGTCTTGACAACTATGGTGCGGATTACATTGTAAAGCTTATTCATATCCATGTTCGCAAGCTTGTATATAAGTATTCTGCAGATTTTTGCCGGAATCTTCTTCGGAAAATCAATACCATATTCCCTGCAATACTTCGGCACGATAATCTTGTTGATTGTCTCAATGATCTCTGACTCTTCCGCATCCTGAAAAAATATCGTAGTCATGTTAGCTCTTAACGACATCGGAATATCCTTGATGTCACTGCATGTAACGATCACGAACATATTCGCAAGGCCTATTTCCACCTCAACAAACTTATCAACAAACGAAGTTTTCTCTATTATTGGAAGGAGCGTATTTCTGATTCCAGATTCATAGAGCTCAAAATCTTCTATAACAAAGACTCCTCTCAATCCCGCTTCCTTGATATGCTCATATACCAGACCAGCCCGTGCATTATCATATATCTTTGATGTACCAGTAAGAGAATCGGTCTCCTTCATCTGTATACCCGCCAGATTTATCACTGTATGTCCCCGCCCTATAGAACCGGCAATCACTTCAGCAAGATGATTGAGTCCTACATCAGGATGCCCAATCAGACATATTGTTTTAGGAGCTATACCAGATATGTTAGCAGCTTCAAATTCTGTATATATCTTTTCAAGCTGCTTACGATGACCAATATGTTCCTTCTCTATCTTTTTCCTTAAAGTATCTATATCTATGTATTTGTAATCTGCATCACGAACCCAGTCGATGTCCAATATGTCCCCCATCTGTTTCAGGTAATTACGTTTTTCTGATGATGAGCAGTTTTTATCAAGTCTGCATCTTATTGTTTCATAAACATTACGAAACTCCGGTGGCATAACTTTTTTGAGTACGTTATATAGTGCGTCCAATTCTTCCTGCTCTTTGTATATTGTCACTTCAGACTTTTTCTCTTCTTCAGTATTTTTATCTGCTAGTGCCAGTTTTTTATTTCCCAGATCTTTCTGTATTTCGGGAGTGAACTTCTCAACACTTCTCTGAAACTTCACTTTCTCTTCTTTCGGGATTTTATCGGTCTTTACAAGACTTTCTTCCATATCTGTCACATCACTGCAGGAACAGACGTACCACTTCTCCTCATTTTTAACTTTGTCCATGGATTTGAGGCCTGAAATATATACTATCTTGTCAGTACATCCATCGAAGTATTCAGGTTTACTATTCGTTACAACCCGCTTTCTCCTACCATCAGCTTCAACTTCCAAAGCAGCCATACCATCGGATGTAACTGTAATGTTAGTAAGCCTGACAATCTCTTCTAATGGTTCACCCTTGTCAAGTCTAGTATAATTCATCAAGTAAAAAGCCCTTTCATCCATCTTTGTTGTTACATCATATAATGTTTCTTCAAACGTCATTGCGTTATTTCTCCCCAACCTTTTCTTATCAAGTGGTATTATATTTCCGCTCATATCGCATCACCTCATTTCTAATTATTCCTACTTGCTCCATAAGACTTGACATTATATTTGCAGGTTTTGGAAGCAGTGTCCTCTAAACTTTTCAATACATTCTGTTTTCTCTCTATTGTCAATTTGTTCTACCTCCTTGGTTTTGATTTTTTATATCTGCTAAATATATCGTTGAACTATTCGTCATTTTGTAGTTATTAATATTAATTAAGATTTCGTTGTAGTAACAATTTTACCCTTTCATGCACGATATATTTGTCAGATACATAAAACAGCAGGAAAATGGAGGGATACTTATGACAAAACTAATTTTATCTTCAACAAATCCAAGTAATAAAATCTTGACACTGGACATGTATATGATTTTTAGAAAGATAAACTTAAAGCATTAGAAAATATTGTATATCTCATGCGATACCCCTAATGCAATCATTAAAACATATTGTCACTCTGTACTGGGCTTTCCGATTCATAACATTTTTTCAATAGATGATGGGCTCCCTGCCGAAATTCCTGAATATGTTCTTGTTGATGGCAGGAATTCCTATGAACTGCTCACTTATCTCAAAGGGAATTCACTTTATGAATACATAATAGACATCGTGGCAAACGGGAGTACATATATAGGCTTCGGCGCAGGGGCAGCTCTTGCCGGTAATGACATTATTGCAAGCAGCTACTGTTATGCTAACTATAGTTTTCCATCTGATCTGACTGCATTTGGCTTTGTTGATGGGTGTGTCCTGCCTCACGTTGATGATCCTTGTCGTTTTCTTCTTGTCTCAGAGTCGAACGCATACAACTATAATTGTTTTTATGCAATTCCAGATAATATTGCTATCAAAATAAATGAAAATGGCGAAGTAGAAAACGGTAGTATCTATATGTACAAACCATCACAGTACAGGGTATAGATATTATTTCCCCTGCATACACTATTTACATATCGCACCTGCTATGAATAATTATTTGAGGGGGATTGTACTACAATGTTAACCAGAAAATTTTTAAGAATAAACAAAATAAGAAACAAATACCAAAAAGTTTCAATAAGTCAGACTCAATATACAAAGTTATATAATAAATTAAACAAGAATGGGACTTTTAGGAAAATCGACAATATTATGTCCTCTCCAATTGATGACCGGATAATAAGAGCCAGAAAGCTGCTAGAAATATTAGATACAAACCGGGGAATCGACAGAGAAATGTGTCTTGTATATATATTGAAATCGTATGGAGATTACTTCTATTCTATTCAGGCAACTGACTCGTGAGCGAATTCAACACCACATATTTTTTAATATGTCAATAGGTTTTCTCAAAAAATTTCATATGTGTTTTACGTGGTAAATAAAGGACATTTTCAGTTACATCATAGGTTTGAAACTTATTTGTATCTAATATAAATCTGGTACTCCTTATTATAAAAAAAAACCAAGGGGGACCATATTATGAATACCACTACAGATAATGCCATTTCAAACTACAAAAGCAATAATAACCCACACACTATTGATTTTACCACCTTCAACTATGTAGATTATATAAATAGTAAGCATACATATATCACCTACAAACAGATAGGCAAAGGAGTTGCAATAGGTTATCAGGCCTACTGTCTTCTCAATGACCCAGATCTTGATGATTTACACTTTCGTAGAGATCTCAACAATATTATGTTTAAATTTGTCCTGGAATACTCTCGCGATCGCTTGAACGTCAACACACATTTTTCACTTTCTGAAAATGATATCTATGATATCTCCTGTGACGTCGCAAGTGCTCTTATTAAATCTTCCAAATTTAAGAACTCAATTTTTCCTAATTCTGAGAAGTTCCTTACATATGTTAATGCGGTAATAAATGGGAAACTAAAAGACTATTTTCGAAGCAAATATCATCACAAATATATCTCCGAGGAATTTGAAGAATCAATATTAATGGCCGATACCAATGAGAAACGCAAACTACTTTGCCATCTTCATCGCAATTCTCTTGGTCCGTATCTCGAAGTGTCGGACAACACAATTCTGCACATAGAGTCGATATCCTCCAATGACGAATCTGATACTAATGACGGCTATAATTTCATATCATCTAAATATGAAATTTCAAATTCCTGGGACAATACAATTGATACCGTGCATCTCAAGTCGTTCTTCGTGGAGCAATTTAGTGATCTTATTGCAAATGCAGATACCTGTGGTCTGAAAGCAAAAGCCGTGCGTGTCATATCTATTATAACAATCATAAATCAGTCGCTATCCTTACCACTTTACACTCGTGTCGACTTCCTTAATAACAGGGTATCGAACAATGACACTATTGAGATTGGAGAACATGAGCTTCTCACAGCATTTGTCCATTTCATAGCGGAGACTAGACATTTCATGAAAGCTCTTGATTTTTCAGCAGAAGAAACACTTAAAATACTTCAAATAGATCCGTCCCACATAAGTAGCAAAGTGTTTTCAGTCTCGGTCAAAGGCTTCAAGGAGGCCATCTCCAGAGACAGAAGCTACATCTATGGTCACGCTCATCAGTTTACTAGAACAGATGATATCCCAACCCTTACTAGGTAGCTAGACACACATTCTTCACCTGTCTCAGAGTTGATATGTAACATCATATCAATCTGTGGGCAGGCAGAGATATTCTGCTAGTAACTGTTAAATTTACTCATGATCCATCAAATACTTCTCCACCTCTGGCAGTGCATTTGAAGTGACATAAAGCTCAGCATACCTGCAGTCAATACTTTGGGCAAGCGACACAAGTTCATCATCTATATCTTCATCATTATTGCCGTTTATCTTAAATTTCTTGTATACATCTATGAAAGTTTTTGTAACTGCTGCTACCCGGTCTATCTGCGACCGCATCCTGTATCTTTTATACAGTTCCAGAGCATCCTCCTCCGTCCGAAGCATCTTCAGTATATCCTGCTTGGAGTATTCACTGCTGTTTTCACTGTAATCAGCGACCTGGCTGCGGAACATATATGATAAAGCCCTCGGTTTTGTACTGTCTTTCGTAGACCATTTTGCAGCAAGTTCATAAAACTGAATTGATCGCTTGTAATTATGCATATAATACATATCAGTTCCAAGTGAAAGTAATGATATGACAAATCTGTCCTTTGCTTTATCATATTCCATTTTTACATCCCAAGAATACTTGGAATATCGATACTCTGTATCCGCATAGAGACAATACTTATACAGCGCACCAATCAAATGATAGTTATATGCATCTTTTAAATATTCATTGTTTTTCTTTTTTTCCGTGTTTTTACCAACAAAATATTTCGTCAGGTAAAGAAGCCCTCTATTTCCACACAGACGTGAATACAATTCCAGACACTTTTTATTATCATCATTTCTTTCATCAAATAAAGAATAGCATCCCTTATACAATTCTTTAAAGTACAATACCAGTTCTTCTGCCGACATCTTGTCCACTTCTGGATCAATGTTTACGTTCACTTCATACACATTAGGATATATGGTCTTAAGTATCTCCTCTGTTTTATTTAATAAACTCTGTGCCTTATCTATAATATCCCGAGCGTCCTCTCTGCTGTCGAGGTTTCGTATTTTGAGAAGTGTACAAGCTACACCATTCGACGTATTTGCAATGTCAAAATCATCCAGATACGAAGCAGTCTCATTCACTTTCAGTTCACACTTTGCATAACGGAGCACCGTGTCTGTATAGCCAAGATCATCTGCGTAATATATGATATTACGAATCATATTGTAAATATTTATGTCCCCTGAAGCGTCTTTTATCAACGTATTCCTAAGCATCTCACAAAAATGATTAGCTACAGTATATGCAGAGTAATCATTCCTTTCAAAAACATCCGGATACTTAAAATTTTTATTCATAAACTTAGAAATATAATCGTTGTAGTAGGATTTCTTTCCAAATTTATACAAAACAACTAAACCTTTCGCAGCAAAGAAGTCTCTGAAATGCTCATGACGCCAATACAACTTTTCATCCGAAACCGACTGCTGTAATATAGCTAATTTCCCACACGCTGCTCTATTGATAAAATTTCCAGTATCAGCCATAGTCAGTGGAGTCTGATCCACTTCATATCCATATAAACTCATGTATGTTCTGATATTTTCATCATTTAAAATAGAAATTGTCTTTTCTATAGCTTTTACTTTGTTGTCAAATGATATTGACATACATGCACCTGTCATGTCATAGAGAACCATGGCAAATACCGGCAGGAACCACTCTAATACAGGATTAAATTTTTCACCTCTGGCTATATTCTGGCTACTTATCCAAGCATCCATAATATCAGCCTGACTAAGTGTATCTGAAATATTCCTGCAGTCAGTCATATTTTCTGCAAACATCTTGAGAAACATTGGGCTTGACAGAACTGACTGATCATACAGCATATCGGCTGGCACTTCTATATTCTTGCTGGCTATATATTTCCTTATCTGGTCTAAGCTAAGCCCCTGTAATTGCAATTTCATATAATCTGCCCAGTCAATCTTCGTACTGCCGCCGATCATATTTCTTGAGGTCACAATAACTGAACAATCCGGAATAATCCCATCTATATTGGACAGCTCACCTATAACACCAGGATTCTCATTGATTCCATCTAATATAATAACAACTTTCTGATTCGTTGCTTTAAGATACCGATTCAAATGCATGAGCATATCAGTCTTGTTTACATTCTGCTCAAAGTTATCTACAAATAAATATGCGTAATTGGAACAAATGTAATCCAATATAGGTGTGTTACTTCCTGCCAAGAGGTATTTACAAGATATAAATATAGGGACAATGCCTTCGTCCTTATCCAACAGGCTGTTTGAAAAATTGACAAGGGTATACGTTTTTCCTGAACCGCCTGGTGCGTATATGTATGCCTTTATCCTGTACTTATTATTTACAAGCTCCGCATACAAATAGCTGGTATTCCCTGTATCAGTCTTAAACTCCGGGAGCAGAAGAGGATCTATATCCTTATATTCTGAAATCCGTTTTCTGGACACGTCGGCTAATTTCTGGTCAAAGCGTTTGCCATCGGCTGTGAGCAATTCTATTTTTGCATCTGTTATTGCAAATGCATTACTTTTCTCTTTTAACAATTCTTTAAATTGTTTATCTAACTTTCCTATACGATTCTTACTTGATTTGCACGCATCATGAGTTTTTAAAACTTCAGGTTTCGACATTGCCTCTGCGGTACGCCAATTACCTTTTGCTTCAAGTAAAGCCCAAAGGAATTCAAAATCAGCGTCGTACAACTCAAAAATTTCCGGTTTTTCCACCCCATCTATACATTTTCTGATTACATGTTTATTAGTCTTCGTCACCTGTTCGCTATCTACCTGCCAGCGAATATTCTCAAATTTCAGTGATGTTATTTCGTAATAAGACATATCTCTCCCCTCCATATCATCAAACACCTTACATGCCAAATCACCTTAAATGATGATCGACGCTACATGTTTTTCGTGTATCATTTTCGTCATAACTTGTCATTGTTACTTACTAATAATAACACCCATATGCACGTTTCACAATTATGTATTAACTTTCTTTTCTTGTATCCTGCACGTTTCTCAATCATGTATACTGCTTCTTTTTTCATTCTTATATCAGATTGCACCATGTATCACACATTCCCATATATGTCAAGTGCTTTTTTAACAAAAATGCTGAGCTGAAAGCCGCATAAATACTGGTACTTTCAAGATGTGAAATTTGTTGACTCTCGTATGCACCTTCTTTGCACCTGGCTGGTTCTAAGATAAGAGTAAATCAAAGGAGGTATTCTACTATGAACAACAGATCAACTAACGAAAACACCGCTATTATTTATGGAGACATCACATTCTCCGATTATGATTTTATCGCCAGGATCGAGCATTTTAAGACAACCAACGAGATAAACCGTGCATCCCGCATCGCATATAATGCACGTATGCTTCTTTCAACAAATTCACTTCCAGATGTGCCTCGCCGCCTTGTATTCGAAATCCTTTATAAATTCACATATGACTACTCTTATTATTATATCTCAAGTTTTTTCAAGGATATATTAGCTGAGGGGGATTTCGAAGACATCGCTTTCGAAGCAGCCTACAGTCTCTCTCATTCAAATAAATTCTTAACAACTTCGTTCCCCCATAATGGAGCATTCTGCAAGTTTATCAAAACAGTGTCCAGGCGAAGGTTTGTCGATTACTTAAGAAAATATAAACTTGATAAAATCCCTATATCTGCCGACACAGCCAATCGTATAATCTCCGAGGACAGTTCTATGGCAGCCTATATAAAGTATGGCAAGCATGGCACCACATATATCTATACTTTTGCGCACGAAATATCTTTAGATGCACCTGCTAATTCCAGTGAGGATTCAGCAGACACTTATAATTATTATGCACACACAGCATCTGATGTCAGCCCGTCTCCTGAAAAGAATGCTTTGATAAAAAATGAGATTGTCGAAAGATTTCACTTTCTTGTAGGTTTTGCATCAGGAAAGGTAAAGTCGGTAAGAAGCAAGCTGATCCGCATAATCACCATAATGACCATCATAAACGACAGCATTAATGCAAGCGTCTACCTGAACATAAATATAATGAACACCAAAGACACTTGTGTATGTTTAAACGAGAGAGCAGTCCTTATCACATTTTTGAATTTTCTCAAGGATTTACGCTCCTCCCTTACATGCATTAACTTTAGTATAGATGAAATATTATACATATGTAACATAGATATCGACAACCTTAATCCAGCCAGCTTTGACCTTGATACAACCTATCTGAAAGAGCTGATATCCAAAGACAAACGCCAGGTGTTAGAAAAGGATTCTAAAGTCGCACCTTCTTTAAAGTTATAATTACTTGTGACTTATATTGATAAAACATGTAATCTGCACCTGTATACCAAATTTTCCAAGTTAGCAACCATCAACGTCAAACGGTGGTTGCTAGCTTCTTCCATCATGATTATCAACATCTTACATGATCATCAGCTTTAATCACTCACGGTTTTTAATTCTCAAAATAGCTCTTAAATAAAACCCCATCTATATTTTTATTTTCGTATACAAACTCCCACGTATTTGTAGAAGATGTCCCTTGAAGTGTTTTTTTTACATCATCATAAGCCATTCTCATGTACTGTGCTACAATTTCCGATTTCACATTACCCGTTAGATGCCCAAACGCAGGCAACGTTATTGTAGAAATCTGTTTTTTTATCGCTTCAACAAGTGTACTGCGAGTTGCTGTATATATAATTCGCAGATCTAAAATCGGTTGCGGAATCCGCATCGTTGGTGTATGTAGTATTTTTTTGTTATACCCCGGTATATCTATAGTTACACATGTTCCTACTGGTTGTTCGCCAAGAAATTCTTTCTGAATTACTTTTTGCACATTTGACTGTAATTGTTCGCCAAAGAAATCAACCAGCGCCTTATCAAGTCCTCCATCCATTATTCCAAATGAATTTGCCGCACTTGTCACTCCATCTATTTTCTCTATATTATCTTTCAGAAAGCGCTCTATATCACAACAACAAAGTTCAACATTAGTCTCACATCGAAAATACTTCATCAAACTATCTATCATTTTTTATCAATATCTATTATATATATTTTGTCCAGGAACTTCACTTTACCATGTCCTTTAACATTTTTATATCTGCTAAATATATCGTAGATTTATTTGTTATTATTCAGTTATTAATTTTAATTAATATTTTGTTTTAGGTGCAATCTTGTGTTTTTATACCCCGATATATTTAGCAGATACATAAAGACAAATAAAAATGGAGGGATGCTTATGACAAAATTGATTTTATCTTCAACCAATCCAAGTAACAAAATCTTGACTCTGGACATGTATATGATTTTCAGAAAGATGAACTTAAAGGATAATAAAATATTGTATATCTCATGCGATACCCCTAATGCAGTCATTAAAACATATTGTCACTCTGTACTGGGCTTTCCGATTCATAACATTTTTTCAATAGATGATGGGCTCCCTGCCGAAATTCCTGAATATGTTCTTGTTGATGGCAGGAATTCCTATGAACTGCTCACTTATCTCAAAGGGAATTATTCACAACCCTTCCCTTAGCCTTGATTTCACTTATTATCTTTTCGAGGAGCTGAATATCCCTATAATCAAGAATAGGCGTGACAAGCTCACATTTATAATGATCCAGCTTCGGATTCTGACGGTCAGCTGTAACCGAGGGCTTAATAGATGCATCTCTGACTATCTTCCATGTTCGACTCATTCTATCAATAATATGATGTTCGTTATACACGCCGCCCTTATAGATCTTCTGTGTTCCAAGAGTTCTCGCAACTACTCTTGTAGCAGTAGCTCTCGATATACCGGTAAACTCTATCTCACATCCAAACCTGCGCTTTTTGATTCCATGCTGCTTACGATAAGCATCTATTTTTTCTTATATATACCATTTATCCACTTATTAAGGTCTTCTCTCACAGTACCAGTATGCTTAAACACAAAATCTTCAGAATATCCTGTGCAATAATGATTAAGACCTATCCACGTAGAAAACATCTTAATATCTGTCTGACTATTTATACACGCATTCATATGTTCACGATAGCCATGCGTGTGTTCAATTCTTCAATATCATTTACTACAGGACATTTTAGATACAACCAATTATGTACCACTTTGGAAGTTCCTTCAAACAATATCTCTCTCTATCACTGTTGAGCCAATACTGAGGTGTTCCTTCTCCCTCAAAAACCGGATTTTCATTGTTACAGAAAAACCTGGCATGATATACATCTTTCCAATCCGTACCATGCTTACTAATTCTGGTTGCTCTAATCACTTTATGATGAATAACCTTATCCTCATTCCAAAAAACTCATGATAAATAGGTTTATCCTGTTTCTGATTTACATACTGCATTGAATCTGAAACGAACATTACCCGGCCATATTCTTTCGCAACCAAAGGATCGACTTTCCTGCCTGTTGCCGCATCTGCATATGACTTGTTTTTACAAAGAACAGGAATATGACAGTTCTGATAGTGAAGCTCAATAGCTCTCTCTATTTTGGTCTTTGACATACTGCACCTCCTTAGTTCTAAATTTCCTATTTGATAAATATATTGATGATTTATTCGCCATTTTGCAGTTATTAATATTAATTAATATTTTATTACTGATACAATTTTGCTATTTTTAGCACGATATATTTGTCAGATACATAAAAACAAAATCAAAATGGAGGGATAGTATGAGAAAGATTATAGTGACTGTAATTTCATTAATTTTATTTGCTATTTGTATTAAAGTAACTCTTGATTTATTTCCCAAAACAAAAAGTGACGAAGAAATAAAAGCCAAACTTACAGATGAGTATATATTAAAATCTCTATCCAATAGCAGAACAGGGGACATTCAACTAAGCCTGAATAATTACAAACAACTCGTTATACGAAAAAAAGATAAAAATAAGATTCATGTTACATTAAATTATGTTAACAAGACAAAGTACAGTGTTTGGGGTGATTGTTACAATTACAATATCACATTATTGATAAGCAATATGAATATTGATGATGAGATAAGAAATTTGACAGTTACCGGGGATGTAAAAACATATTACAGCGGCGGATGCCGGGAAGCTTATATGTATAATATTACATATTCAATACAGTAACCTAAATAAAATAACGGAGGATAATCAATATGGTTGAAAGAGTTAATAAAAAATCAGCAAGCTGGAGTATTAGTATTTTGTTTGTGTTTATTTTATATTTATGTCTATTCTATATTGGTCATAATTTTACACTTACATGGCAGCAGGATGTGTCAACTTGTGATCGAGCAATCATTTGGTTTTGTAGTGTTATTCCTGCACTTTGCGCATCAGTATCTTATATATGCATTTTAGAATGGAAATTTGTATTTAAATTATTTATTTCGGTAATTACATATGTAATTATGTATATAGTAATATTTATTTGTTTATTCATCATTTTTGCAGTATTGTCAATTATAGAAACTCTAGGAATAGGTTTTACAACACTTATAATTTTAACATTTTTATTTGGATCAGCTCCAACTGTACTGATTATCATTATAATTGAATAATTTATACCAAAGTAATAAATCCTCCATAGCCAGTACCCTACTATGCCATCATAAAAATTTGAGATAATCTTCCTAAAAAATCAAGTAGGAGAGACCGTTTCAAGTTTTGTGAAACTATAAAAACTGATATAAGATTTGTGAATAGTTACAAATGGGCAGAGCCGATTTTTCGGATTCTGCCCATATCTGCATTTTTTTAAGACTGTCATCCGATGAAAAAACGGTCTTGCCTTCAACTCCACGGTTCTTCAATCCATTCATGATGGAGAGCCAGAACTTGGCACTTTCGTTGCCTCCGACATACATACCAAGACCAGCTACATCCATATCTCCATAGCTTGTGTGCATAGTTTTACGGAAATGTCCATTTCGTCTGTTATCCGTTTCTTTGTTTCGATAGTCATACTTGGAATAGCCTAATTCCTCGTCCAGTTCTTCATCCAATGCACCTTCCAAAAGGACAGACATCATTTCTCTCATAGCTGCTTTTGTGGGCTGTCTTTTCTTCTTGCCATAAAAATAACCTCCAAACTGAGTAATTTTATCTTACATCAGTTTGGAGGTTTACACAAACTTTGGGATGCTCCCGATAGATCTATAATCCTTTAACATAAGCGTTTATCGATTATTTGATCAATGCCATCTCTCCCACACCACCATAGTAATAATTGTCTACAAAGGTTCCAATATATGCATCAAAATATATAACTATGTCATCAATACCAGTCACATCAACAGTAAAACTCTTAGCCCCATATCCAGATACCAATGTTTCTTTATATAAATCGTTCCCGTCACCATCCCTTATTAAGAGAAACACCGGATCATCAGTGGTAGCTTGACAATCCTGCTGAACAAACATCGTCCCTGATAAAATCTGATATTGTCCATCTATATGGTAAGTAAGACTACAGCCTCCACCAATCAGTGTGTTGCTGTGTGTCTGCCCGTCCTCGGCAATTACCCCATCGGCAAACTCTAATCCCATATTTGACCAGCCAATGTCTGCCAGCTTATCCGTCTGTTGCCATTCCCCCTCATCATATGGGGTAAGGGTGCTCAAATAAACAGGTGAATGCGCATTGAGAATACTGTTTGCATCTGTCGAATCAAACAGCTCGTTTGTTGAACCTTTTACATAATCTTTAAATCTGCCATATCCATCGCTGTAAAGCAGCTCAACGGCATCCTGTTCTATTTTTGCATAATATTCATCTTTATATTTGTCTCTGATCTGAATTACCTTATTGTAACCACCAGGATATTCTGCCTGTTCATCGCACATCTCAATTATATCCACAAGCTCTTTATAATTGCCTGTCTTATAAAGTGCTGGCAGCTTTTTAAAGTAATAATCTCCTATTGAATTTAGAAAATCTTTCGAATTGGAGTAATCAGCTATTTCCATAAAATAGCTTTGAGCCGTATGGTAATCCGCTGATTTGTATGCTTCGTATGCTGCATCATAAATAGCTGCATTTTCCTGATTCTCAGCCAGTTCAGCGACATCGCTCAATGCCTGCTGTGCACTGTCATAGACCTCCACTCCATCAGGTATCTGGGATAACATATTGGCTGCATCTTCATACTGTCCCGAATTGGCATCATTAACAGCATTCGAATATAAGACCTGGGATATATCCTCAAGTTTTGCCCTTGAATCTTTGAAGTCTCCAAGCTCTATAAAATTGTTTATTGCATTTTCATAATCACCAGAATCCAGATAAGCCTCTGCATCTTCATATTTATCAATATTTTCCATTGCCTCATTTGTTTTTGTAATGTATGTATAGGAATCCTTATACCCCTGCACTTCAGTAAAACCTAATCTCGCATCCTCCAGTTCCCCAATATCACATTTCTCGATTCCGTCCTCGTAAGACTTTATGGCTTTTTTATAGTTCATACTTTTTTTCATATTTGTAACAAGTCTTGCCCCTCCTGCAATTACAAAAGATATTATGCTTATTGCCATAAGGACAACTATTATTGCATCACATTTACCAGTATTATTGGTTCTAATCATAGTTAGTGACTCCTTTCAACATTTTGTTTTCCTTTGTTATATTTTATATCGTATAAAGCAACCAGTTTTTGCGTCCTCATATTGTTTTTTTACTTTTCGTTGACATAACGTTATCTATACAATGTTAATCTCTATACTCAAATGGATTATTGAGCCTTGTTTTCTGAAAGTATCTGTGTCTTTTCAAGGCTTTTACCGGCTCCTTTTCAATCAACATACATATGATGATAAAATCAACCACAGTAAAAATAATGCCTTCTACTAAAGATAGTTCATATGCAACAGGAGTAATCGCCAACATGATAAAAAAAAGGACGCTATAACACACACATGAATAAGCTTTCTCCCCAGCCTCATTTCTCAAAATTCTTTCTTGTTTTTTTCTATACAGTAAAAGTTCTCTGTTTATATTATTTAATCTAAGCAGCTTATCCCAGCAGGCAGCTGCCTCTTTTTTGTTACAGTCCTTGGGCATTATTGTATAGTTCTGTGTATATGCTTTGAGCAGTACTTGATATGCTCTAGGATCAGCCGGTCTTTGATCACACAAATATCTAATAGAATTTATTGCTTGACTCCAATTTCCCACAACAATATGCTCCTCAGCCTTGATCAAAGCCTTGTCATACGCAATAGTTGCACTATCTATATCTTCAGTATCTGTTGCGCCGCACTGATCACATCTATATCCTGCGATTCTGGGGATATACCGCATATATTTATTTCCACATCTTTGACACGATGGCATTGCAGGACCTCCTTACTTGTCAAGGCTATTTTTTCCTTTTTCCAATTCCACGCTTTCATTTGTCGCATTTATCAAATCAATATGTATTGTGTCCATTCCCATTGACAAATACATAGTAATTGTAACGACCAAATACACCAGAAACACTATTGTCTGGCTAAATGCAGCCGTTTTCACTGACACATCAAAATACAGAAGAATAACCGACATAACAATATCTATAACCCATATAGCAGAACCCATGATAATCATTCCTGCTGAGTTTCTTATACCCTTTGTCACAGATAACAGATATGTCATCAACATATGAATGAGAGATATAAGAGTTACAAATGCATATACAGCAAGGAAACACTCAACATCAGGTACCAGCCAAAAGAAACAAATCTGCGTTATTACAAATATGCAGAAAGCAGGCACTATCCCAAGCAATTTTTCGTTATTTTTTATCATCTTTACAGACCTCCTCAACAATATATATTAATTATCTCCATCATGTTTCTGACCAGACAACGGTGGAACCTGAAACGCTCCACCTAATACTTTATCGAGCATACGAAGCTGCGCATACAGATTTGCAAGACCACTTCCATTATTTACTATAGGTGCCCCTGCACCTCTGACTGATGACGTAAGAACTTCTTCTTCGATTCTTTTGTTAATATCACCTCCATATATATTATTCAAGGCATAGCGTTCTGCATCTGTCTGGGCAATATTATTAATATACGACTCTTCCATACGCTCATAACGCTGAAGAGATTCAGGAGCAATATTTATTCCCTGTACCTCGACGACCTTTAATATAATTCCAGCATCATGAAGCCTTGAAGCCAACGGACTGAACATAGAACTGGATATTGCTTCCAAGTTATTATTGATGTCCGTGATATCACAATTGCATAACTCCCTGCTTATAGTCTGTCTCGCTGTCGGAAGTGCAAATGAATTAATAAACGCCTCTATATCCGCTACATCAGGTGTATCCCGTGTATACAGCCCCACAACTCTTGAAAGCAGCTTTGATGGATCATCATAAGAATAAGCAAACCTCACAGACCCCATTGCTCTTACTGTTATGTTTGCACCACCGCGTCTGATATTAAATGGGATTTCACCAATTCCGATAGTTGTCCAATTGTAAAACTCTTTTGCAACAAAGAATACAGACAACTCTATTCCCGGATCTCCACAAGTCATAAAATTACTAAGTCTCCTGAAAAACGGCTTAACACCAGTTTTTAAATCATAACGTCCTGGTAATATCTCATCACTTACATGTCCATTGAGTACTACAAATGCTGTACATCCAGCTGGTACAAGCAAAATACTTCCATCCGCGGGCTGAATATTTGCCACTACCCTTATGGCTTTATTTTCCTCTGGTGCTTTTATGATATCTAAATACTGTTTCATAAGTTTTTGCCTCCTTTATTCTTTTCTCTTTTTATAATTACTATATCGTTCAAATATGACGGTATTTGCAAGATTATTGCAAATTATTTTATGTTACACAGTTAATCAGCAAAAAAACATACGTGTCTTAACAGTCCCAAGAACCGTCCGCTCAGCATCGTTGAACAGGTCTTCAGTTACTGGTACAACCTCTTCTGTGTCCTGAAACAACAATTTACTAAGTGCATTTCCCAAGACCAGCTCAATCATCTGCTGATGCTTGCGAATAGATGTCACGTTGTGCTTAATCAGATTATCAATATGCTTGTCCATGAGCTCATAGTTAAACTGTATAGAACTGTACAAGTTATTTCCCAACTGCTTATTTATGTATTTTCTGGAAATTGATTTAAGTCTTTCTACATTTGCATTAGGGAACCTTATGACAGAGCACCTGTCGACTAAAATCGGAGATACTTTCTGCAAGTCATTTGCAGTGAAGAACATCGGGCAGTGTTCCAGTCCAACCAATGATGTTTCCAAATAGTTGTCAACGATGTCAATACATGACTCATCAGTGATGGACAGAAGTTCGTCATCTACATTGGCTCTATTGCGCTCGTGGCACACTTTGTCAATCTCATCAAAAATATATGCAACAATCAATGAGTTGGCACGAAGTCTTACTTTTGCAATATAACCGACATCCGCAGCCATATAAGATCCTGAATCTCCAGTCATTCCGTGTCCGCCATCGGTCTAGGGGATTTTTACAACCTCTGTGGGCAGCTGAAGTGCCTCCTCTACAAGGAGTTTTACAGCGGTTGTTTTTCCACATCCCTTGTCACCGACAAAAATAACAGGTCTCATATGTCCACATGTTATGAAATTAATGAGAACTGGAATTATAGGCGCAATTATTTCTTCAGGAATATCGTGAATCTGACAAAACTTCAGCAGGTTCCTGTAAAGTGTCCTAGGATTAATCGAATGCTTAAATAAAGAAGGAACTTTCATGCTCGTATTTTTAAGATGTTCAAGATATCTAACCAGTTTTCTGTCAACATGATATGCTGTACCAGGACCACGGAGTTGCTTCTTAAGTTCAAAGAGGCGCTTTTCGCCTTCCTTGTCAAGCCCGCAGATTGTTTTTTCATACCAGGCTTTAGCTAGTACATTACCACTCTGGGCAGGCTGTTTCTTCTTGTTATGTCCATTGATAAGAGCCTGAATTTCCTGGTCACTTAACCCCATAATATATTTTCTTACTTCGCTGATATCTGTCATATTCATCATCTCCATTCTATTGAGCTCCAGCCATTTACCTTCGGCAAATGACCGGAGCTACATGCCAGGTTTTCTACAAAAAATCGACACATTCCTATTATTCATCTGTCCATTCTATCTTCCCTGACGATATTCCCTGCATATCACCGGATAAAGCGAAAGTATAAACTATGCCGTCTTAATGAAACTAAGCATCTTTATACGCATCTTAATGGTGTGTGTGTGCCGCGCGAGCTCTGGAAATTCTGTGAGCAAAAGATTATACTTGTTTGAAAGAGCATCTAACTCAGCCTGCTCTATGTTTTCATTCTCACATTCCTTCTTGTGGAGAAGAGCGTCCTTGGCGAGAGTGCGGATAAAAAGGAGATAAGGTATATTGATGGATGGCTGAACTTCAGCCGAAGCAGCTATGCCGTAATTGCTGGTTGCAATTGCTAGTTGCAATTACATCCTCATACAACCCGCGATCCATCTGCATATCAGCGAGGCGGATAGAACACTGGCTAGCATTCTCCCGAGATGCAAGAGCCTCATGCAAAACCTCCATACTACGATCTGCATTTCCAAGAGCTTCCTCCAACTCGCTCTCTGCTACATACACCTTCTCCTCATACGGGATATATCTCTTATAGTTAGCAATGATAGCACGGCACTCGTATTCATTACCAATTGGATCATTAAGCAGATATTCTAATGAAAAGCTATAAGCTCTCCAATTCCAACGCTGTACTGGTACAGTGTCTTTGAGCACTGCATAATATTTGCAAGAAACATCCCTGTTTCCCGCATCCGAGCTATACTTGATAACATCTGCAAGAAGATCTACATCATATGGGAATCTTTTGAGTCCGGCAATGCAAATCTGAGCAGACTTATTAAACTTACCATAACGGGCATATTTAACGGCTTCATTATGGTAGTAATCGGAATCTTCTCCTTCCTCATCGTCATAATAGTCGTCGTCATCTTCATCCTCGGCGTTATTGTTGTCTTTTCTAGCAATAGCTGCTACCTGAGATAATAAATCTGAAAAAATATTCCCATCGACATTATCAACCGGCTCTAAAATCTCACCACCAACAACCTCTTCTGTATAGGTATCAGCGTCCATCTCATTATCATCATTCTGTTCACAATAATTTCCTTCAAAAATAATGTTACTCATCATATCTTACTTATGTTTTGTTATAGAGTCTGTAGTTTCTTTATATGTGCTATATTGCACAAATATCTATAGTTTTGCCTTTACCTTTAAGAGAACATATATAGTGGACTCTCTTGATTTCAGTCTGGCAATTCTATAATTATTATATCGATGTAAATGATTTAAATTTGCAAAAGGAACCATAAATAACTATAAGTTATAAATGATTGTTTTGTTGACAAATGCAAACTCACATGTTTATATTTAATACATATTACAAAGGTTAAATTTTCAGTGAAGATGGTGTATTTGTAGACATTTTTAAAACCTGTCGCCTATCTCTCGAAACCACCTCCTTTGTACTTGCTTTTATTGTAAATCCAGGCGGTTACAAAACAGTTTCATAATGGTTACAATTCAATTCGGGGTCTTGAAAGCACCTGTATATATGCGGTTTTCAGCACTTTGTTTCGGAAAAAATGTACTTGACATATATGTAAATGTGTGATACTGCTTGCAACTAGGATTTCTTGATAACGCTTCTGTTATCATCAACTATAAGTAAGAAAAAACTCAATGGAAAGCTCGAGTATGTATAATCATAACAATGATTTTTACGTGAAACCCCTGCTGTTGTCGAATGAACCTCCAGCGGAGTGTATAATATACTAGAACTAAAGCCGCTCAGACTGAGCGGCTTATTATTTTAATGGCAACTGTGGCGAAACTTTTATCGCCCCCAGATACTCATCTAGTTTATTTACTTGTATCATTAGCACAGTGTTAGTAATCAGCTATATTCACTTACCAAACACGGTCATCAATTATAATATCTGAATTATTTTTGATATTTTTTGTTAATTCCAAAGGCGTAAGTCTAAATGCTCCATTGCCGATATATGTTATTGATTTTGGTAGGCAAATGGAATCTATATTAGTTTCACTGAATGCCATGTTCCCAATATATGTAAGCGTTTCAGGAAGAACAACACTTGTAATATGCGTACATGCAAATGCACTTTCTCTAATCTCGGTGATATCTTTAGGAATAACAACATCTTTTTGAATGCCTATATATAAGAGCAGCTCATTATCTGATATTATAAACTGACTATTCCAATCAAGATCTTTTATATGAATCAGTTCTTTTACATAGTTGCTACAGTCGCATGCACCATTTTGAAAATTGACACTATAAATTTGATCGCCTAAACCTATCGTACTATCAAAATGCATATAGAATTCCATACCATTATTGAACACCAAAGAAATATGTCCATTACAATCTTCAATCATACCACTTTTAGCTCTATAACGAATTTCCCTGAGCTCTGATAACTTTAAATTTGTGCACTCACAATCAATAACCAGATTACCATTTTTATCAACTCCATAATCTGCATCACACTCTGGATCATCCGAGATAATAATCCTGTCATTAAAAGAATTTCCTGTGATTTTACATACTTTTTCCAATATCCTTGTGAATTCTTTCACGAAAGTTTTTCCATCCATTTTGAAACAACTATATCCTCCTAGTCCATTCATAATTTTATATATTGCAAATGAAACACATTAAATATCAAGTTCATTATTAGTTATAATGACATACGCCCTGGATGCAATCAGCAAACAGCCTGATTGCATCCAAAGCTTGAGCCTTTTACTTATCAGCTAACTACTTTCTTGTAAAGTAACCGCTACACTCTTCCGAGCTCTCATATGGATAATAATAAGCTCTGTTCCTTGTGCACCAGATCTTGCCTCTGCTATCCCGTTCTCTAGGTTCTGACCATCCACAGTCACCACAGCAATACGCACAACATGTTCCCTCTGGGATTCTCACACACTTTTTCTTCTCTTCCATGATAGTACCTCCTTGTCTTCATGTTCTCTACTAATTATTACGTTACTCTACATATATCGACACGAAAACACGGTTATTGCATACTTTCATCATTTTTTCATAAAAATTTTTTCTATTATTGCTTTTCTAGCATCAACGCAATATATTATCATCTTGTTAACCTCAGGTATTACCAATGGGAAATATATTGATTTCAAACCGTTAAGCTGCATTATCTGATGCGCATATCTGATATCAGCAGATGAAAGAGACTGTCTGTCAACCGGATGACTATGTATAATTCCCATGAACTCTATCCCATATTGGCTCCATTCACGTATTACTTTATTTACATCTAAACTTGGTGTATATGTATATTCCTCGTTTCTTGCATTTATATCATAATAAAAATTAGTTATGACTCCATCATTACCACCTACTATTCCACCAGTTTCAGGTGAAACCGCCCCAACAGTATCCATAATATTGTTGTATGTATTTTCCTCTATGTACAAATACACCGTGCACCTCCTTTTTCGAATATAATTTATTTTGTTTCATTCATTTCTCTACCCAAATTAAATTCTAGAATCTATACACTTAAGCCATGTTCCAAACTAAGCACAAATGCTTCTGTATATCACAATCTAATAATTTTCGTAGCTTTTCATTTTCTTTTTTTGCCCGAAGTTCTTCCCTTCTCTTCATCAATTGTCTTCCCCATCTGTCCGGACAGGAATCCGCAAACATTCCCCAAATATTTTTATTGTCAGCTATATATTGCCGCCCCTTATACAAATATAAATCAGGATCAAGTACAACACTTCCATGTTCAAGCCAGTTCTGGTCATATTCAAATGCATAGAGTTCTTTTCCTCTTGTCTGAGAAACATATATTGTTCCAATAAGTTCATTCAAAAACGGCGCAAAATCAGCAAAGACATATATGGTCTTTTCCTTCTCCATATTCTAGTTCTCTCCTTTCGAACCTTTATCGATCATCCCTCGACACCCGTTTCTTCACATGTAGATCCAAATCCTGCAATTTTCTTCCAAGTTCATCATCCTTTGCAACAAGCAGCAAATCCTTATCCATATAGTTAAGCGCGTGTAACACAGCTGCATAACATCCAATCGCTACCGATGCTGCTCCTTTTTCTATGGATACCAGTGTGGCTCTGCTGATACCCGCCCGCTCAGCAACAAGCTCTGCAGGCAGCTTTCTTCTAAGTCTGGCATACTTTATCTGCTGTCCCATCTGTTCTAGTATTCTCTCTGTCTCCGGTAATAATACCAATGACTTTTTCGGCATAATATCATCTCCTTATGTAAATAATATTATTCATTTTGATGGATTATGTCAATTTTTATTTACTTTATATCACAAGTCAGATGAGCCTATTCTTATACGACATTTCTATCTTCTTAAACAACAGCAAATAAAAAACGTATGGATCAGCCCCTTTTCTCTGGCAGCTTCCCCATACGTTTTCACTCATTTCTTATTTGCAATTTTCTTATACAGCATCTTCCTCACATAGAAATAACATACTATCTGCATAGCGAGGGTTATGATCCAGGATGCCGGATATGAGATGAACAGAACCGCCAGAGATCTGTGTCTCGGAAAAATCCAATATATCCACACGATTCTGGTTCCCACCGTTCCTATGATCGAGAGGAGCATCGGAACTCCGGAATGTCCCATCCCACGAAGCGCCCCCGGGAACAAGTCCATAAATCCGCACAGGAAATATGTGACTGTCGTATACAGCAGAATCTCCATTCCGCACTTTATAACCGCGTCGCTGCTCGTATATATATGCAGCAGCTGCGGTCCAAAGAAATACGCTCCATTGCCCAGAACCATCATTGCCGCAAATGACAATATCAGACAGTCGATCAGAACTCTCTCCATACGTTTCCATTTGCCGACACCGTAGTTCTGGCTCGTAAAACTCATGCACGCCTGCGTTACAGCATTCACCGTCACATACAGAAATCCAAATATATTATTTGCCGCCGTGTAGCCCGCCATGGCAACCGAGCCAAATGAGTTGACTGATGACTGAAGCAGCACATTCGAAAAGTTGATGACTGTGCTCTGAATTCCCGCCGGAACTCCGACCGAAAAGATCTGCTTTACATATACCCCCTTGATGGTAAGCTTTGAAAATCTCAGCTGATAGCTCGTCTCTGACATGTAGAGACAACGGAGCACAAGCACGCAGGATATCAGCTGTGAGATGACTGTTCCGATTGCAACTCCGGCAACTCCAAACTTGAAAACGATCACAAAGCACAGGTTAAGTCCTGTATTAGCAATCCCGGAGATAACCAGAAAAATGAGCGGTCTTTTTGTATCTCCCACCGCTCGAAGTATGGCAGCGCCGTAATTGTACAGCATGAAAAATGGCATTCCCAGGAAATATATCCTCATATATAAAGAAGAAAGTCCGATGACATCCCCCGGAGTATCCATAAGCTCAAGCGCCGGTTTTGCGCAAATCCACCCGACAAAGGCCATAATAATACCGCTGACCAGCGCCAGCGCGATCGCGGTATGTACTGTCTCTGACATTTCTTTATCTTTTCCTGCGGCATAAAGCCTTGCCGCAAGCACATTTGCCCCAAGGGATATCCCTATGAACAAATTGGTGAATACATTGATAAGTGCTGTGGTTGAACCGACCGCCGCCAGCGACTCGTTACCACTGAACTTCCCTACAACAATGATATCCACCGCATTGAACATCAGCTGCAGAATACCCGAGAGCATAAGCGGGAGCGAAAATGAGATCAGCTTATCCATGATCGTCCCGTTGCACATATCAATTTCATATTTATTTTGTTTTAATGTAGAACTCATTTCTTTCCTCACCAACTAATAGCATATATGTTCTGATAAATCACACACAGCAATGCTTATGTTCGCTCTTCTGCCTGTACATATATTCATCAGCCCGCTTCATGGCGGTCTCCCAGTCGCAGCACCTCGTACCATTGGTGCCTAGTCCCATGAACAATTTTAACACAGAGTATGTTGGGGCACAATGGAGGATGTGAAGCAAACAAAACAAGAGCAAAACATATTCCCTCGTCTACTATACAAATAGTAAAATCACCTCCCATTTCCCCCTTATTTTTCCACTCACAGCGTCACTCTGCGCTTTATAAACGCATTTGCCAAAACCTATTGACACAGCGATTTGAATGGTCTAAAGTGTGCCTACCGGCCGGATAAAATACTAAGGAGGAACACTCTTGCCAACAACAAGAAAACTTTATGACAGCATCTTCAAGAAGATTCTCACGCTGTCCTCGAAAGCTGTGATCAACATGATTAACGGCCTGTTCAACATGTTTTACGATCCGGAAAACTCAACAGTATCTTATCACTGGACTGAAAATGTTCACGATAATCAGAATTCTATGACCACAACTCTGGCCGACACCATACTCGTAATCAACAATTCCGATGCATATCATATGGAAGCGCAGATGAAAAAGGATGATTCTATTGTATTCCGTGTATTTTCATATGGAGCGGGATATGCAGATCAGACTAAGGAGATACTGCAGGACGAAGAGGGCTGTCAGGTATATCGAATTCATTTTCCTGAACCCTGTGTGATATATCTGAGCAATGTACCAAAATCAGTACCTGATACATATTCGTTGCAGGTGGAATTCGGGCATACCCAGAACATAACCTATAACGTCCCTGTTACAAAACTCACGTCCTGCTCCGTAAAGGAAATAAACGACAGGAAAATGATCATCCTGATTCCATTCTACATTCTGAAACTCCGCGAAAAGCTGAGGAATAAGAAAGCACGTACACCAGAGAATATAGCCTCATTGAAAAGCCTCATCAAAACAGATATAATGGGTAGCATAGACAAGAACGTGGAACTTGGGAATATAACAGCTGAGGATGGAGCACAACTATACAGATTTACTCAGATGCTTTATACTCGCCTATATTCCCAGTTTGAAGAGACCGAGGAGGTTACGGATATGGTGGAACAGTCGATTATTACATTTGTGGATGTTTTTCAGGAAGAGAAAGCCAGGATGGAAAAACGTATGGCTGAGATGGATAAGGAGATTGCCGACAAAGACAAGGAGCTCGCCGACAAGGACAACGAGCTTGCCGAATTAAGGGCAGAAATAGCCAGACTTAAAGGTTCTGACAAATAAATATTTCATATTACTACTTTCTATACAAAAGCGAAGGACGAAGGCATAAAACACCTCCGTCCTTCGCTTTATTATTATATTACTACGTGATCTTTTTTAGATGTAGTTTCCATCGTGAACCTGAGCCGCGTCGTATACAGACTCCTTGCGGATCTCGTCTGCTATCTCGTCTGCGTCAAGCTCGCCGTCAGCATTCCAGTCGCCGCTGTAGACCTCGGCGCCTTCTACCTTGATTCCTGCGATCTGCTGCTCGCTTGCGAAGAGAAGTACGATGATTCCTGCGTGGTGAAGATGCTTTAATACAGCATTTACATCCTCGCGGATATCTGGAGCGTACAGATATGTATGACGTCCGTCGATGCTGAGCTTCTTCTCTACCGACTCAACAAAATCTCTTGTGACATTGCCTGCAGCAAATGGAACTATGACAGCCTTCTGTCCCTTGATCGCTGCACGCACATTTCTGTCTATGCGTCCCTCGTAAAGTCCGGTCTCCTCAGTATGAACCTCCTCGACAACACCGCAGGCACTTGTCATGTCTGTTACACGATCGATGAGTATGAGTTCTCCGAGAGTCTTATGCTTCTTGAACTCGTCAACCACGATCCTGTCGGCAAATGCGATCCTGCAGACTGCGATACCATTCTTCGCAAGGGTGTCCGCTGATTTCTGCTCACCTGTATTTACATCTATAGTGTAATCGATATGTGTAACTGTACCAGGGATCATTTTGGTTCCGAGCTTCACGAAGAAGTTCTTGCCATTGTACAGCTCATCGTCATCCATCCAGAGGAGTGTTGCGGTGATCGAAGATGCAACCTTTGCGCCTGAATCAACTGTGAGCACACATCCTCTTGACACATCAACCTCACGGTCAAGCTGTATTGTTACAGGCTGTCCCTTCTGTGCTGAGTCCACTGTGTCAAATCCCACATGGATGCTCTTGACCTTTGCGGTCTCGTTGCTTGGGAGTGTGTTGATCTCGTCTCCAACGTGGATCTCACCATCCTCGATCTGACCCTGGAAACCTCTGAATGTGTGGTCAGGACGGCACACTCTCTGAACAGGCATATAGAATCCTGCCTCTGTGTTATCCTCTGCGATATCTATATCCTCAAGGTATGTAAGGAGTGCTGGACCCTCATACCAAGGTATGTTCTCTGACTTCTTTGTCACGTTGTCACCCTCTGTAGCTGACACTGGGATGATCGTGATATTTGGCAGGCTGAGCTCGGATGACAGTTCATTTATCTGCTCAACTATCTCGTTGAAACGCTTCTCATCGTATCCGACAAGATCCATCTTATTTACTGCAAATACAAAGTATCTGATTCCCATCAGCGCGCAGATCCTTGCGTGTCTTCTGGTCTGCACTAGTACGCCCTGCTTTGCATCGATAAGGATGACTGCCAGGTCGGCAAATGATGCTCCAACCGCCATATTTCTTGTGTACTCCTCATGACCCGGTGTATCCGCCACGATGAAGCTTCTTTTGTCTGTTGTAAAATATCTGTATGCAACATCGATGGTGATACCCTGCTCACGCTCTGCCATCAGTCCGTCCAGAAGAAGTGAATAGTCGATGGCACCGCCGCGGCTTCCTACCTTGGAATCAAGCTCCAGAGCCTTCTCCTGATCTGCATATAAAAGCTTTGAATCGTATAATATATGTCCTATAAGTGTTGACTTTCCGTCATCTACACTTCCGCATGTTATAAATTTAAGTAATCCGCTCATCTTAGAAGTATCCCTCCCTCTTTCTACGCTCCATGCTGCCTGCTGCCTCGTTGTCTATAACTCTGGTGGTTCTCTCTGAGGATACCGCACTGAGCGTCTCCTCGATAATCTCAGGGAGTGTGTCCGCTGTGGACTCCACGCCGCCTGTCAGTGGATAGCATCCGAGAGTTCTGAAACGAACACTCTTCATCTCTATCTTCTCACCAGGTCTGAGTTTCATTCTGTCATCATCGACCATGATGATATTGCCGTCACGGTATACAACAGGTCTCTCCTTTGCAAAGTACAGTGATGGAATCTCTATGTTCTCACGCTCTATGTACTCCCATATATCAGCCTCTGTCCAGTTGGAAAGTGGGAACACTCTGACCTCCTCGCCCTTCTGGATCTTGGTGTTGAACAGCTTCCACATCTCCGGTCTCTGGTTCTTTGGATCCCAGGCATGCTGAGCATTTCTGAATGAGAGAATTCTCTCCTTCGCACGGGACTTCTCCTCATCTCTGCGTCCGCCGCCAAATGCTGCTGTGAAACCGTATTTGTCAAGAGCCTGCTTGAGCGCCTGTGTCTTCATGATATCTGTGTATGCTGAGCCGTGGTCAAATGGGTTGATGCCCTTCTTGACACCCTCCTCGTTGATGTACTCGATCATGTCAAGTCCATATTTCTTCGCTGTCTTGTCTCTGAACTCGATCATTTCCTTGAACTTCCATGTTGTATTTACATGCAAGAATGGAAATGGCGGCTTCTCAGGATAGAATGCCTTGAGCGCCAGATGAAGCATTACCGAGCTGTCCTTTCCTATGGAATAAAGCATAACCGGCTTCTCACACTCCGCAGCAACTTCGCGGATGATGTATATCGCCTCTGCCTCCAGTTCGTCAAGATGTGATAACTTTCCCATGTTTATACCAACCTTTCTTCCTTTGCAATTGCCAATCTAGTCTATGAGCCGTGAGGTATCCGGTATGTGCCATAACAGGGTCGCTCCCACTTATTTCGGCTCGCAGCGGTACTAAGGCGCCTGCTTAGGGCAGCCACCTAAGGACCGGCGGCCTCAAATTCCCTTTTTATGGCACATACCGGATACCTCACGGCAGCTACACATTGTTGGCAATTGCATAAAATAATAAATGTTTGTTATATTTTTCTCTAATATTTATTAGCTTCTTTTTTATCTATAATAATCTGGTCTGTGGTGCCATCCATCTTGCGGATATTCCACAGAAGCAGATCTCCCTTGTTCTCCACCGACATCCGGCTTCCCATTCCGCCGATGTCAGCTCCGAGATATAATGAGATGGCGTCAAATGCACACTCCTTGATACAGGATGAGCACCCCCAGCAATCCTTAGGGTATTTCATGAATATCTGTCCATCCTCATCTCTCTTTATGAGGGAACCCGGGCAGACATTTGCACATTTGCCGCAGTTTTTGCAAAGCTCTTTATTTATCACTATGCTCATATACATCCCCCTTTCTCACAAGGTCTCTGTGTATCATCTTAAGCTCGCCGTCCACCATCTTTGAATTGACAAATATCTCCCAGTCTTTACTCTTCTCCGGGTAGTCCAGATTCTCAGCAAAGCTGTGCCATCTCGTCTCCTTCCTGTCCTTCAGGTGTGCGATTACGGAGAGTGCAACTGTGAGCCTCTCCTTCACCTCATACACAAACATGAGCTCGTGCATGTCGTGGGCACTTATGTGCCATACAAGTTTCTGGAGCTGCTCTATCTTCTCCTTTGCCAGCTCAAGCTGTTTCTCGTTGAACTGATAATGGGTAGATATTCCTCCGGCGTAGTTGTCCATGACCTTCTGCATGGCCTCCTCTATCGCCTCGTATGTGAACATCTTCTCGTCGGTATCGAGGAAATGATCGTACTCTTCTATCTTTCTGTCAAATGCAGCCTCCTCGTCAAGCTCAGGATCAAGGTATCCCTCGTCAAGCTGCTTTACCATGGCAATGGCTGCTATCTCTCCCTCAACCATCGCACCGGTCACATACTTCTGTGGACATCCGCCCGCCACATCTCCGGCTGCGAACAGTCCGCGTATTGTGGACTCTCTGTCGTTGTCCACCCAGTAACCGCTTGCGGTGTGACCGCCGACTATATAAGGCTCTGTGCCCTCTATCTCCACATTCTGCTCACTCGGATTCTTGCCGGACTCAAGCCATTTGAGAGTCTGGCTCGGAGCCATGTTGAGGTATGCCCTCTTCAGTGAGTCATCCTGCTCTGGGGTGATGCCCTCGGTTCTCAGATAGCATGGACCTCTGCCTTCTATATTCTCTCTCACCGTTCCGTACACTCTCTGGGATGTGGTGAGTCCGTATTTGTTCTCGTATATCTCGCCGAGTGAATTGACCTGCTTGGCACCGACACCCTGGGCTATGGTTCCCGTAGGTGCTATTGTGTCCTTACATCTAAGTGCTATAAATCTCATCTCAAATGTGGTCATCTCCGCTCCGGCATTTATTCCCATTGCGTATCCCGCTCCGGTGTTGAACGGCGGATACCACATCTTATGTCTCGAAAATCCCGGATTGTTCGGTCTGTAAAGTCCCGCCGCACCACCTGTAGCACAGAGCACTTTCTTTGCTCTGATCTCGTAGGCTGTATTATCCTCTATGGAGAATCCAAATGCCCCGAGGATCTGATTATTTTCAACTATATAATCCGTGATGTTGACTCTGTTCAGTATCTGACAGTTGTCAAGCTCCTCCACCGCCTTTGCCAGCAGCGGCTTCATGTTCTCGCCATTTATCTTGATATTTCTGTTGCCTCTTGCAACATACTCACCATTCTCGTCCTTGAGGATAACCAGCCCCAGCTTCTCCATCTTGTCTGTTACACGGTTCAGCCCCTGTGACATAGAAAGCAAAAGATCTTCTCTGACGATCCCGTCAGCGTCTGTCCTGCAGTAATCCACATAGTCCTCAGGCTTTCTGCCCTTCACTATGTATGCGTTGATGGCGTTCACTCCCGCCGCCAGACATCCACTTCTCTTTATATTTGCCTTCTCGGCGATGATGATGGAATAATCAGAATGTTCTCTGACAGTCAGCGCTGCATAGCAGCCCGCCGTACCACCACCGATTATCAAAATGTCCGTATGAAGTATTTTCCTGTTTGCAATACCCATATTTTCTCTCCAATCACTTTTATAATTAGATGTAGAATACATCGTTGTCCTGCATTGCCTTGTTCTCCAGCAGATATGTCTGATTCTCATCAAATACATACAGCCTGTAGATAAGAACGTGGACCTGCTCCCCCGGCTTTACGACATCCTTCTCCATGGATCTCTCAGCGACGATCTCCACTCCGTTGACATCCACCGTGACGTCCAGATGGCTTCCGCGGAACAGCACATCCTTGACTATCCCCGACTCCGCCGCACTCTGGTACTGATCCAGCCTGCCGCTCTTGGATATCTTGACGAACTCCGGTCTGATGACCGCCCTGTCCGCTCCCGGCACCCTGTCAAAACCCTTGAGCTTCTCGTAGTCCTCCACAACAGTTGACCTTCCGATGAACTGTGCCACAAACGGTGTGGACGGCGTCTTGTATATCTCCATCGGCGATCCCATCTGCTCTATCTGTCCGTGGTTGGTGATGATGATCTCATCCGCAACCTCCACAGCCTCATCCTGATCGTGAGTGACAAATATGCTCGTTATGCCAAGCTTTTCAACCATCTCCTTGAGCCAGGTTCTAAGCTCCGTCCTGACCTTTGCATCTATCGCGGCAAATGGCTCGTCCAGCAGCAACACCTGTGGATTCGGTGCCAGCGCCCTGGCAAATGCCACTCTCTGCCGTTGTCCGCCTGAGAGCTGATTCGGATATCTCTTCTCCATACCTGACAGCCCTGTAAGCTCCAGAAGCTCCATAACTCTCTTCTTGATCTCCTTCTTTGGAACCTTCATGAGTTCAAGTCCAAATGCCACATTGTCAAATACCGTCATGTAACGGAACAGTGCATAATTCTGGAATACAAATCCTATTCCTCTCTTCGCAGCTGGTATATCATTTACACGCCTGCCGTCTATGTATATGTCACCGGAATTTGGATTTTCAAGTCCGGCTATCATTCGGAGAAGTGTCGTCTTTCCGCTTCCCGACGGTCCCAGAAGCGCCACCAGCTTGCCCTTCTCCGCACCAAAGCTGACATTGTTGGACGCCAGGAAATCTCCATATTTCTTATATATATTTTTCATCTCGACGTACATGTCGTCAGCCTCCTTTTTGTTCTCTTATTCTTCCGCACCTGATCTATCTTTCGAAACTCCTGCAAGCCATCCCATATGCAGACTATCTCACTTCGCCCTTATCGGATATCGCCCTTTTTCGGGTATCGCCCCCTCGCCTCCGCTCAGCGGCAGGTCGTCACGCGCATGAGAGTTATGAACTTCGTTCATAAGCGCGTTTCCTCTTCGCTCTGTACTCAAGCAGATTTCTCAGGAACAATATTATGACCGCTATGATCACCAGTATGGACGATACAGCAAATGCTGCTGTGATGGATTCCTCCGTTCCCGACATGTACAGCGCATCGATCTCAAGTGGAAGTGTAAATGTCCCGCCCCTTGTCTTGGACAGTGCATTTACCGCACCGAACTCGCCGAGTGCTCTGGCAGTACAAAGGATTATTCCGTATATGAGTCCCCATTTCATCTGGGGAAGTGTTATCCTTCTGAATATCGTGAAGCCCTTCGCTCCCATGAGCGCCGCAGCCTCCTCCTCGTCCTTACCCTGCGCATTCAGCACCGGGATAAGCTCCCTCGACACAAATGGGAATGTCACGAATATGGTAGCAAGCACAACGCCCGGAACTGCAAATGTTATCCTGATGTTTGTCCCCAGCATATCATTGATCCATCTGATCGCCGGATACGTCCATCCGAGTCTTCCAAATGTCATGAGGTAGGCAAGACCTACGATGACAGGTGATATGGAAAAAGGAATGTCTATCAGTGTCGCCAGCACCTGCTTGCCTTTGAAGGAGAACTTCGTAAGCAGCCATGCCGCACATATTCCGAAAAATGTGTTTACCACCACAGCTATGACTGTGGCAATAAGTGTGACACCAAGTGCACTTATCACATACTCTGTTGTGATCGACTGAAGGTAGAACTTAAAGCCCTCCTTCAGCGCACTTGTTATCACCGATATAAGTGGAACAACAAGCATGAGCACTATGAAAAGCACCGTCACGGTTATCAGTATTATCTTTGTCCTGCGCTTGCCGCGCTGCAGCTTTTCCTGTTCGCTCATCGTGCTTCCTCCTTTCGTTTGTGCATTTGCGCATCAATGATTGTCGTAACTTATTATAGGTTTATAGTAGGTTTGTCCTTCTCGACTGCCTCAGCTGTACTATGTTGATCGCGAACAACAGTACAAATGATATTACCAGCATCACCAGTGCTATCGCTGTTGCGCTGGCATAGTCTATGTAGCTAAGCTTCTGCATGATCACGTATGATATGACCTGCGTCTGCTCCTTTGCGCTGTTGCCCGATATGTAGATGACACTGCCGTACTCTCCGATTCCTCTGGCAAATGCCAATCCAAATCCTGTAAGCAGCGCCGGCCTGAGCTCCGGAAGAATAACCTTGAAGAATGTTCTTCTCGGTGTGGCTCCCAGCATGTAGGCCGCCTCCTCGTACTGATTGTCCATCTTCTCAAGTATCGGCTGCACCGCCCTTATGACAAATGGTATTCCAACGAATACGAGAGCGATGGTAAGTCCTATCTTCGTGTATGCAACGTCTATTCCAAGAGCCGCAAGCGTTTTTCCAAGAAATCCATCCTCACTGTAAAGTCTCGACAGTGTGATACCGGCAACCGCCGTTGGCAGACAGAATGGAAGCTCTATGAATCCGTCCAGTATCTTCTTGCCGGGAAAATCGTATTTGACCAGTGTCCACGCTATTATCAGACCAAACACCGTGTTGGCTATCGCCGCTATGAACGAACAGCCGATGCTGGTCTTAAATGCATTCAGCACATTCTTCTTCAGAAGCAGATGCCAGAATTCACCCGGTGAGAGCTTCAGCGATGACACCAGCACCGATGCCAGCGGGATCAGAACTATCAGCGACAGCATTGCAATGACTATTCCAAGCGTCAGATGATATCCCGGGATAACTCTGGTCTTCTTTGCGTTATTAAGTTTATCCTTCTTGCCATTTTCCTCTGCTGCCATCTCGTCTTCCAATCCATTTTAATAATCATATATCTCGTCAAACTTTGCACCGTCATCGAAGAAATCCTCATAGGCTTTGTCCCAGCCTCCGAAATCATCTATGGTCCACTGCTTGATGTCCAGATCAAATACGTCTGCATACTCTGCAAGTATCTTCTCATTTGTCGGGCGATAGCCGCTCTCAGCCTCAAGCCTCTGAGCGTCATCGCTGTACAGGTACTTCAGATACTCTGTGCTGACCGACTCTGTTCCATTGTGCTTTGCGTTGTCATCGACAACCGCCACACTCGGCTGAGCCAGTATACTCACCGACGGATTAACTATCTCGTAATCCTCCGGGTATTCCCTCAGGGTTGCTATCGCCTCATTCTCCCAGGCAATCAGTACATCACCCTTGCCATTCTCCACAAATGTGGTCGTCGAACCTCTGGCTCCCGAATCCATGACCGACACATTCTGATAAAGCTTCTTCATAAACTGCCATATATCAGCTTCATCGCTGTATGTAGTTCTGGCATAGGCAAGAGCCGCAAGGAAATTCCAACAGGCTCCGCCGCTACTCTTCGGATCAGGTGTTATGACTTCCACATCGTCCTTCACCAGATCGTCCCAGTCCTTTATATCCTTAGCATTTCCCTTTCTCACCAGGAACACGATAGTAGATGTGTAGGGTGCTGAATCCTTGTCAAATTCATCTATCCAGCCCTTATCTATCAGACCATTTGCCGATATGAGGTCAATGTCATGCTCAAGTGCCAGTGTGACAACATCTGCATTACAGCCCTCCACCACCGATCTCGCCTGTGAGCCGGAGCCTCCATGAGACTGGATGATCTTGATGTCCTGTCCGTACTGCTCCTTGTAATACTGTTCGAACATGTCATTGTATCGCTCATACAGCTCCCTCGTCGGGTCATACGAAACATTTGTAATTGTGATAACATCGTCCTTCTTTCCCCCACAGCCGGCAGCACCTATCGCCAGCACCGCCGCCATGGACAGAAGCAATACTTTTTTTCCAAGTCTCATATCTTTTCTCTTTCTCATAAATAGGTCAATTCATCCAATGAGCAATAATTGCTGCAACGATATTAACTTCTGCTATACAGTTTTGACATCATCCAAGGAGGGACATACGAAGTCGCCGGTCCTTAGGTGGCGCCTTAGGCGGCACCTTAGTACCGCTGCAGACTGAGTCGAGCGAAAGCGCTCCCGACTGGATATGTCAAATACTGTATACAGTTCACAACCTCTAGGCAATTATTGCGGTCTACAGGTTAAACAGTGATGTTGAGAGGTATCTCTCTCCTGTATCCGGGAAGAGGACCACGATGGTCTTGCCCTCGTACTCAGGTCTCTTTGCAAGCTCAGTTGCCGCATAGAGTGCCGCACCTGCGGATATTCCAACCAATACACCGTCTGTCTTTGCCATTTTTCTTGATGTGTCAAATGCATCATCGTTCTGGATCCTGATGATCTCATCCACGATGCTCAGGTCCATAACACCAGGTATGAATCCAGCTCCGATTCCCTGGATCTTGTGTGGACCAGGTGCTCCACCTGAGAGAACAGGTGAATCAGCAGGCTCAACTGCTATCAGCTTGACATTCGGGTTGTGCTCCTTAAGTCCGCTTCCTGTTCCTGTGGCTGTTCCGCCTGTTCCTACTGCTGATACAAATGCATCAACCTTTCCGTCTGTATCTCTCCAGATCTCCTCTGCTGTTGTCTTCTTGTGGATAGCAGGATTTGCCTTGTTCTCAAACTGCTGTGGGATGAATGCATTTCCATACTGCTCCTTGAGCTCATTTGCCTTGGCGATGGCTCCCTTCATTCCCTCTCTGCCCGGTGTTAACACGATCTCAGCGCCGAGAGCTGACACGATCTTTCTGCGCTCAACGCTCATGGTGTCCGGCATGGTGAGTATCAGGTGAAGTCCCTTTGCCGCTGATACAAATGCAAGTCCGATTCCTGTATTTCCTGATGTAGGCTCAATGATGACTGTCTCCTGGTTGATGAGACCATCCTTGATTCCCTGCTCGATCATGGCTGCTGCCACACGATCCTTTACTGAGCCAAGTGGGTTGAAGTACTCAAGCTTTGCAACGATATGTGCCTTAAGACCAAGCTCCTTCTCATAATTTGTGAGCTCCAGAAGTGGAGTATTTCCTATAAGTTCTGTCAACTGTGATGCTATCTTTGCCATGATTTTGTTTCCTTTCTTTTTTTACTTTTTTGAAGTCTCTATGTTCTTTCTTGATTCTTTACTATCTTTATATACTGTACATTATTTTCTATATAATTCTTAACAGGCCATCTGATAAATCTTTTCCTCTATTGCTCCTGCCAGTGCTGCATGGCCCTCAGGATTCATGTGTTCCTGATCTGCCTCGCTGCTGTCCGCCACGGATGATGCCGCCAGGAATTCCACACCAAACTCATCGGCTATCTTCCTGTACACATCTGTGAGTTTTCTTGACACCTCAACGGATTCCGGTGAGAACTCAGGATCAAATTCATCCTTCCACACCTGCTCGCCCAAATGTATCGGCGATACGAGAAGTATCCTGCTGTCCGCTGAATACTGTTTTGCCTGAATGAGCAGTCTCCGTATTCCCTTGCCTATCACATCCGGTGATGCCGAGAACACCGTCTTACAGTCATTTGTTCCAAGCATGATCACTATATTCTCCGGTTTGTGTGTCTCCAGCAGAGTAGGGAACAGCGACACACCCTTTCTTCCCTGTCTCAGTGGATCCTCGAACACTGTTGTTCTTCCACAGAGGCCTTCCTCTATGATCCTTATATCTTTATTTGCCAGCTTCTGCTGCAATATACTGGTCCATCTGATTCCCCAAGGAAATCTCTCTCCATTCTCAGGATTGTATCCCCATGTATTGGAATCTCCAAAGCACAACACCTGTTGCATCTGTCCACCTCCCGTCTATTGAACCTCTCTGTCCAATGAATCTCATCGTCAATCCACATATATCCTATCTGATATATAGTAATTATCTTTCAACATGTTGGAGTATACAACTTATTTCCTACTATGTCAATAGGGATTGTGTGCTTTATTGTTTAAAAAAAGAGTGAAGATGTAAAAAATATCATCTCCACTCCTTTATAAAGCACATATCCAGCCGTTAATCCTCTGCATTAGGATCACAATCTCTTACATACACATCAACCGAACTACCGCTTACTTTTATGTAATATGACTTTCCAGCTTCACAGTTATAGCTCATGTAAAAATCTTTTTTATTTGTTGTCTTGCTATGCTCTGCATCGTCCACTTCCATGAGCAGATTTTTGTTCTCATCATATAAGTATCCCTTTGGATCACCATATGAAACAGAATAAAAATAATATGTTCCTGTTTTCTTTGGCACATACCTGTAATACATTCCAACTTCTGCATATACATCGTTAAAATTGCCAAAGTCAATAGCAAATTCATTCACATCCGCAGTTAACGTGGTCGTCTTACTGGTCACTTTTGCTGATATCACACCACGCTTACCTGAACCTTCCGCTGTCAGCTCATATGTTCCAGGAACAAGATACACATATCCGTTCCAGCCACATATTCTACCATATTCATCTGTCCATCTGCCCAGATCGTCAACCGTGCACTTTTCATTGTTAGATTTGACCGCAATCTTTGTTACATCCGCCGCAAGATCCACTTTATTCTCCCCAACGCCAAATGTACGATTGCCGATATAAGTCACATCGTCTCCAATTTTAATTTTCACATCATATGTTCCAGGAATAATTGTCATATAATACCTTCCACTGCGATCTACTATATCAGATTCACTGTTAAGTTCGTATGGGACTGAGTTATCTTTGTTTCTGATAATGACCATTGCCCCATCCAGTATATTGCCATTTCTATCCCTGACATATCCCGTAAGGGTTGATCCGAGTATAGTTTTGATCTCGCAGCCAACTATGGTACTTATTTTTTCGTTGTTGGCATCTGTTATTTTTACTTTGAGATTATATGTACCTTCTTCTTCTAATTTACCGGTTATTTTTCCTTTTGAATCAATGCTGAGATTATAACTTTCTCCGACAAAACTGTATGTATAACTTCCGGAACCGCCAGCCACAGCTGCAATACTATTGTTGATCCTACAGATATGGCTGTTACGTCCCATAATTTTAAATACTGGTTCATAATTTCCTGCAATCGTTGTCTGGCTGTATATATTCCATGAAATTTCATAAGTGTCCACATTTCCCAGTTCATCGACTGCTTTAACAGTTGTCACAGTCGTTCCCGCCTTAGTCGGTTTTCCACGGAAATAAACCTTATTGGCATCTCCTGGATCCACCTTGTATTTCACGCCGGCAGGGAGGCCCACTACATTGATCACACATATGCCCTTATAACCTTCAATGCTATTTACATCCAGAGTCTTATTCATACCAACATTCTGCTCACACTTATAGGATACATAAATCGTTCTATTATTCACGTCTCCAGAATAATATGTCTCAATTTTAGAATTACCTGTACCCGTAAGTCCCTTTATATATATGCAGATTCTTGCCTTTCTTGACAATGTATAGCCTCTTCTCAGTGCAATCGTATAGTTCTTATTGTCTTTTGTTGTAACACTGTCAAATGGAATATTGTAATTATAATTACCATTCATCACTGTACTCGCCTTGATTGAAAAACTTGAGGACGTCAGTTTCTGTTCAGATGACAGCGTAAGTTTAACTGTACGAGGGTTACTCATCATTGCCGATACAATTGTGACTGGTTTTTCGACCGTTATTTTGTACGAAGCCTTCTTGCCGGTGCCATCTGTAGCCTTCGCTGTTATCACCGCTGTTCCTGCAGCAACCGCATATACATTTCCTGCAGAATTTACCACTGCTACCTTATCATTTGAAGAACTCCATGCACATTTTTTATTTGTTGCATCTGCCGGCTTTATCACCGGGCTTAGCTGCATCGTTCTGCCAACATACATCTTTCCATTTGTTTTGCTGAAACTTATCGATGATACTGAGGCCCTTACAGTCACCCTGCAGATCGTTTTCTTTCCTGAACCATCAGCAGCAATCGCTGTGATCGTCGCTCTACCGCCTCTTACTGCTGTGACCCTGCCTGATACGCTTACCTTTGCGATCTTGGAATTGCTGCTTTTCCAGATAACCTTCTTATTGCTGGCTGTGTTAGGTCCTACTGTCGCCTTTATCACTGCCGACCTGCCCTTCTTGATCGTCAGTGCAGATTTGTTCACCTTGACTCTTGTGGCCGGCTGTCCGACTGTGACCTTCACCACCTTCTTGATCTTCGCATTTGACTTGAGAGAGATTGTGATATTTGCACTACCCTTTTTCACTGCTTTTATCTTGCCTGCAGAAGATACTGTCACAATCTTTTTATTGCTTGTTGAGAATTTCAGATTGCCTGAAGTCGTATTTGTCTTCAGTGTAAATGTTTTCCCCGCCTTGAGTGTAAGAGTATTACTTGGAAGATTCTTCACCGTGATACTCTTGACGGTTGATGTGGCCGCCGCATTTGCCGGAATGCTGACACCTGTAAATGTCAATGCAAATGCAAGGATCACTGCAATGACCGCCATAAACCTGTTACTTCTTTTCATAAAGTTCCTCCTTTTTCCTTAAAACATAACATTCCCTTTTTAATACACCATATCACAATTATGAATTATGCGCATTTTTTTGTCAATCTCGCAAAATTCCCTATTATTTTGTATAAAAAGGCGAAAAGCCGGATATACAATCCACTTATTGTATCCCCGGCTTTTCGCTAGTTCTTAATATTCTAATTAAATATACTTAATAACACTTTTTACAAGGAGTATATCCCATGCTCTCTGCATAACTCTTTGATACCTTTGTCGGTCCGTTCATGCCACTACATGTCGATCTGCTGTGGTACTTCTTTCCTGTTCTCGGTATCCATACATCATTTCCAGAACCTGTTCCAATCGATCCCTGTGAAACATTTCCACTTCCGGAATTTCCAGAACTGTCGGAACTTGTGTTGTTCTTTGGTGGTGTATATTTCTGTTTTACAACCTTTATATTTGACCATTTGCCATAATAGGTTTTTACTTTTCCTTTTACCCTGACCTGTCTGAACGCTCTGACTTTTATGGTGTACGATGTCCTGTAAGTGTCAAGCAGAAGTGTTCTTGATGTTTTTCCCCTTACCGAAACCTTTCTGTATACAGAACTGTTCGTCTTTCTAAATGCCACCTGGTAACCTGTGGCATTTTTCACACTCTTCCATGACACAAATATCTCATCATGCCAGTAATTTGCCTTTGCGCTCTTTATTGTCACCTTTGCAGGAGTTGTGGCCGCCTGAACCTCCGTCGAGCCAGATGCAAAAGCCCCGGCAAACAACATGGAAAATGCAACCATTAACACGACTACTTTTCTCATTAGTTTGTTCATAATATGATCCTCCTCACTATAATATGTGCATATCCCGTCTACGCAACTACAGCTATCATATTACTTATTATATCGCTTTCCAATATATATACAAACTGTATATTGACATTATCACCACAAAAGTTAATTACCCGATTTCGGATTAGTAGTCGATATATATACATCACATGCGGATCTGATTACGGATATATAATATGTCTTGCCCGCAACACATTTATAACTCATGCAAAAATCATTTTTATTAGTTGACAGGTCGTGCTTTACATCATCCACTGCTGCCAGAATTTTTCTGTTCTCATCATACAGATATCCATACGGATCTCCTGTCGAAATTGAATAGAAGTAATATGTGCCCGTGGTTTTTGGAACAAATTTGTATAACTCTTCTTTTTCTGCATAAAATGAGGTTTTATCGCCAATCTCGATCACATCCTCAGACATTTTTGCTGTGACTGAAACTGCCTTTCTGTCTACCTTTGCAGTTATCACTCCCCGCTTACCCATTCCTTTGGCCTTAAGTGTATATGATGTTCCTGGGACAAGATAAACATACCCATTTGTACCGCATTGTCTGTCATATTCATCATACCATGCTCCGATATCATCAACAGAATACTTGGCATTGTCAGGATTTACAGTAAGTTTTAATACATCTGATACAAAGTTTCTGCCAGTCTCAGACTTGTCAAATTTCTGATTATACAGATATGTGCTGTCATCTCTTATGGATATTACCACTTCGTATGTACCAGGGAACAGATCCATCGAATATGAGCCATCATTTCTTGATGTAGCACCATTCCACGCAAGCTTATAAGGAGTTGCTTTATCCTGATTGTAGAACTTGATCGATACCCCGTTCAGGTTATTTCCATTTATATCCTTGACATACCCCTCAACCTTGATCGCCTTTTTAGCATTTATCTCACAGTTAACTGTGGTGCTGATCTTCGTATCGTTGTCATCCGTTATCTTTACCTTCAGGTTATATGTTCCCTCCTGATAAATTTTTCCTGTGACCCTTCCTGTTATATCAACACTCAAGCCATAGTCATCCCCGTCTATGCTATAAGTGTATTTCCCTGAACCGCCTGCGACAGATGCAGGCTTCACACTTACTGAATAATATTTATCATCCGTACCTATCATGCCGTATTGAGGTATATAATACGCCGCGATCACCGACGAACTGCTGACATTCCATGTGATTATGTATGTAACTATATCCCCCAGCTCATCAACAGACTTAATTGTTGTTTTCGTTGTTCCTGTCTTTCTCACTGTTCCACTGAAACTGATCGCGTTACTTCCATCCGTTTTTATTGCATATTTCACACCATCAGGGAGCTTGTCTACAGTAATTTTACATATTCCTCTTGCGCGATCCACTGTAAATTCTCTGCTGAATGACTCATTCTGTTCAAGTTCATAAGTCATATAAACCCTTCTATTTGAATGATCCTTGGAATAATATGTCTCAATACTTGACTTACCTGTGCCATACAGTCCATCTACATAGACACAGACTCTCACATAATCGCTTAATGAGCATCCTCTTCTCAGCGCTATGGTGTAGGTTTTATTGTCCTTTGTCGTCACGCCGTCCAATGGAATGGTATAGTTATATGTTCCATTCAGTACCGTGCTCGCCTTTACAACAAAACTGGAAGCCGGAAGTTTCTGACTTCCCGATAATGTAACCTGCACAGTTTGTGGGTCACTGACAGTTGCAGATGCTATGGTGTTCGCTTTCGCAACTGTGACTTTGTATGTCGCCTTCTTACCTGTGCCATCTGTAGCCTTTGCTGTTATCACTGCTGTTCCTGCAGCAACCGCATATACTTTTCCTTCAGAATTTACCATGGCTACCTTATCATTTGAAGAACTCCATGCACATTTCTTATTGGTTGCATCTGACGGCTTTATAACTGGGCTGAGCTGCATCGTTTTGCCTACATACAGCCTTCCACTTATTTTGCTGAATTTTAATGATGTTATCGGTGCCTTTACTGTTACCTTGCAGACTGCTTTCTTTCCTGAACCGTCAGCAGCCACTGCTGTGATAGTCACTGTTCCGCCTTTTACCGCTGTGACCCTACCTGTAGCGCTTACCTTTGCGATCTTGGAATTGCTGCTTTTCCAGATAACCTTCTTATTGCTGGCTGTGTTAGGTCCTACTGTCGCCTTTATCACTGCCGACCTGCCCTTCTTGATCGTCAGTGCAGATTTGTTCACCTTGACTCTTGTGGCCGGCTGTCCGACTGTGACCTTCACCACCTTCTTGATCTTCGCATTTGACTTGAGAGAGATCGTGATATTTGCACTTCCCTTTTTCACTGCTTTAATCTTTCCCGCAGAAGACACTGTCACTATCTTTTTATTGCTCGTTGAGAATTTGAGATTGCCTGAAGTCGTATTTGTCCTCAGAGTAAATGTTTTCCCTGCCTTGAGTGTTAGTGTATTACTTGGAAGATTTTTCACCGTAATACTACTGATGGTTGTTGTGGTCGCTGCTTTTGCCGGAATGCTGACACCTGTAAATGTCAGCGCAAACACAAGGATCAGCGCAACGAGAGCCATAAACCTGTTCCCTTTTTTCATAAATTTCCTCCTTTTTTATGTAACATTCCCTTTTATTACACCATATCATATATTAAAAATTATATACTATGCTTGTCAATCTCGCACATGCTATTGAGCATTACTCATATCCACATAAAAAGACGTACGGGTATCCACTTAATTTCCAGGATACTCTGTGGTTATATATACCATACTGCTGTTTCGTGTAACATTAATATAGTAGACTTTTCCTGCTTCACAGTTATATGACATATAGAAATCGTGGTCATTTCCTGTGCTGATATGCTCCTGCTTGTCATCATCATTAATTGTAAGCACTTCTCCATCTGCATCATAAAGATGTCCATATGGATTATTACTCGATCCAGAGCTTGAATAGATATAGTATGCTGCCGTCATCTTTGGAACAAATCTATAGTATGTTCCCACTGATGCATTTATAGAGGTTCTATCACCAATCTCCTCATAGTCTGTCTTAATATCTGCTACAACATATGAAGTCTTGCTGTTTATCGTTGCGGTTATAGTTCCGGCTAAAGCAACCCCGCGACCTGTAAGTCTGTAAGTACCAGGCGCCAGATAAACGTATGCACCAGCTCCAACGCTGTTGCCATCCTCGTCATACCATGTGCCGATATTCTCTATATTATATCCGTTATCCTTTGATCTAACGGATATCTTTTTTACATCCGACGAATAATTTCTTCCCGAAATGTTTCCGGTAAACCGCTGTGAATATATGTATGTTGTGTCCGAACCCGAATATATAGCTATATCATATGTCCCAGGAACAATATCTACAGAATACGATCCATCTCTTTTTACATCAGAATAACAGTAATATGTATACTCTGTGGATTTGTCCCTATTCGTAAATATAATATATGCATTTGACAATACTTCTCCTGCCACATCCCTGATATATCCCGATACTGTAATTCCCTGTGCAACATTTATCACACAGTCTACAGTTGTGCTGACTCCGGCATTATCGGAATCCGTTATCCTGACTTTTATATTATAAGTACCAGCCTTATTGATGTAACCCTCCAATTTACCATTACTATAAATATCAAGACCATAAGTATTGCCAACTATATCATAGATATAATTTCCTGAGCCACCAGCTACAGAATTTATATCAGCAGCTACATGCACAGCCGCTCCACTTTCACCACGAGTGCGATAATACCTTGGGCTGTAATAAGCTGATATCACGGAGCTGTTGTATACACACCATGTTACGATAGTTGTCATTGTATTACCATACTCATCAACTGCTGTAATTGTCGTGACTGATGTGCCAGACTTGGTTATTTTCCCTGTGAAAGTAATACAGTTGGAACGCATTCCACCTATTGTATACCTCATTCCAGCCGGAACGTCCTTTACAGAAACCTTGAGGTAGCCACTGCCAGATAAATTAACGTCTGTATTCACATTCGCATTCTGCTCAATTGCTCTGGCTTCATAATATGTCTTATTATACTTTCCGTCAGAATAATATGTCTCCACCTTACCGGTTCCTGTTCCTGTAAGTCCACTTACGTACACACATATTCTGTCCGAAGATGAAAGCCTGTTCTCCTTGTTTAACCTGATCGTGTATTTTTTATTGTCTCCTGTAGACACACTTTCAATCGGAATGCTCTTGTTGTATATGCCGCCATTTAATGTGGTCTTTACTTTAACAGCAAAATTTGATGCTGTCAACTTCTGTGCAGATGACAATGTAACATTTATTGTCTGCCTGTTATCCACCTGCGCCGAAGCAATCTTCACAGCATTTAGAACTGTCAGCTTATATTTTACTGTCTTTTTTGTTCCGTCTGTAGTTGTTGCTGTAATCACTGTGGTTCCAGCGCCAACAGCCACAACGAGTCCGGATGAACTTACCATAGCGACCTTATCATTCGAAGACTTCCAGGTACACTTTTTGTTTGTTGCATCTGCCGGTGCAATGACTGGGTTTAACTGTTCTGTTTTTCCCACATACATCTTACCGCTGCCCTTTTTGAACTTTATAGAAGTTACATACGCCTTGACTGATACCTTACAACTTGCCTTCTTGCCGGAACCATCTGCAGCTACTGCTGTGATGACTGCTGAACCGCCTCCGGCTGCTGTTATCCGTCCTCTGGAATTAACCTTAGCAACCTTTATATTGCTGCTCTTCCATACGACCTTCTTATTGCTTGCCTTGCTTGTTCCAACAGAAGCCTTTACCACAGCACTTTTTCCTTTTACCAGCGTCAGCTTGCTTTTAGTAAGCTTTACACTCGTGACAGGCTGTCCTGCAGTTACCGTAATAACCTTCTTTACCTTAGGATCAGCCTTCAGCGACATTGTAATCTTAGCTGTCCCATTTTTTACATTTCCTGCTTTGATCACTCCCGCAGTTGTCACGGTTGCTATCCTTCTGTTGCTGGTTACGAATTTCAGCTCTTTCGCCGCCACATTTGTCTTAAGAGCAAATGACTTTCCCGCCTTGAGCGTAAGTGTGCCGGCTGGCAGATTGCTCACAGTGATGCTCTTTACAACCGTGTTTTTTGCCGTAGCCGCCGTTGTAGCTGCCAGCGCAGTTCCCGGAACATTCATACCTGAAAATATCAGTGCAAATGCAAGAATGACCGCCACAGCCTTCATGATTTTTCTGTACCCTTTCATAACACTCCTCCTGATTTAATAAAAAATCCGCTATACTTCATAAAATCAGTATAGCGGACTTTATTTTATTAATCTACCATCAAATACTATCAATGAGTTTTTCGCTGTCATCACACATCCTGTATCCCACGCCCAGCTCATTGATGATAAAACTCTTCTTGCCCGGCTTCACTCCGAACTTCTTTCTTATATTCGCCATATTGACCTGAAGTCTCTTGGTGCTTCCCATGTCATTGTAGCCCCAGACCTCCTTGACTATAAAACTGTATGTAAGCATCTTGCCCGGATGTCTGGACAGAAGATCGACTATGTTGTACTCAGTCTGAGTCAGCTTGATCTCCTCATCCCCTATGAACACTCGTCTGGCCTCATAGTCTATGAGCAAATCCCCAGTCTGGAATTTCCCTGTCGGCAGTTCACTGTCATGTGCCTGGTAAAGCACTGTGCGGAGTGCAGATCTGACCCTGGCAACCAGCTCCTCCGAACCAAATGGTTTTGTAACATAATCATTTGCACCCAGATTGAGAGCCTCCACCTTATCCTTCTCATCAGATCTCGCCGAGAGAACTATGACCGGCGTGAAATCCGTCTTTCTTATCTCTGTGAGGAACGATATACCATCCTTATCCGGGAGTCCGAGATCAAGTATAACTATGTCAGGCCTATGAGACGCATACATCATAAGTCCACTCCCGCAGGATGTGGCTATGATCGTCTGATAGCCATTTGCCTGCATCAGGGTATCCAGCAGATTGTTGATATTTTGTTCATCTTCTATTATCAAGACTTTGTATTTGTTATTGCTCATCCGTAACCTCCTCTATCTTCAGTGTAAACCTGAATACTGCACCACCTTCCGCGGAATTGTATGCACTTATATCTCCTCCATGTGCTTTTATGATGGTCGCACATACCGACAGACCTATTCCGGCATTTCTTCTCGGCCTGCAGTCCGCGGACACCTCATCAGAGCTGTCCCCCAGAAGGCTTCCATCAAACAGGTGTTTCAACCTATCCTCCGGTATTCCATCGCCATCATCCTGTACCTCAAACACAACCCTGTCGCCATCGCATTTCACATTCAATGCCAGATTCTTCATTCCCTCTGCATGCTGTACTGCATTCTCAAGGATATTGATGATAACCTGCTCTATGAGAATTGCATCCATTGGTATGATGACCAGCTCATCGGGCAGATCGACTTCTACCTCCTGATCAGGATATCTCTTTGCAAATTTGATAAGCACCGAATCTATCAGCTCATCCAGGGCTATCGGGGTCTTTATGAGATTAATGTCTCCGTCCAGCCTCGTTACGGACAGCAGATTCTCAACCATACGATAAAGCCACTGGGAATCCTGTTGTATTCCCCTGAGCATCTTCTCCTTCTGCTCATCCGTAAATTCGCTGCCACTCTCTATAAGTGCCGAGCTGGCCCCGTAAATGGTGGTAAGCGGAGTTCGAAAATCATGCGACACTGCACGCAGCAGGTTCGCCCTCATTTTCTCCATCTCACTTTCTTTCTTGAGCATTTCCTGATGCTTTATCTTACTTGTAAAACCACAGGTGATAAACGCTATGGCTATCATGATTATCGCCGATGTGATATTTTCAGGTATCAGGAAATCTATCTTGAAATACGGAAATGTAAATGCAAAATTCACTATTATCACGCTGACTACAGATGCCAGTATTCCATACACATATCCGTCAGTGAACACCGATATCAAAAATACCGAAAACACCATGACGGCCGGTATCAATATGTCTGTAGTAAATGTTGTCTTTATTATCAGACACAATCCAACCCCTATGGCTATCATCACCAGCATCAACAGCGCATTTTTTATAATGTCCTTACATTTACACCCCTTATTTTTTTTGCTTTTTTGTATATTTATTTTTTTCATATGTATCAATCCCTTTTGGATTATTCTAAAGAAAGCGCCACCAGTACACCTCATGTCACAAACGACATAGATCTTACCAGCGGCGCCCGCTTTCACACATTCAAGTGAAGTATATCATGCCTATAGTTAAGATGCAGATAAAGAATATCTACGATATGTGGAGCAGACGCATTCCGATGCGCTTCGCGCAGCGCCCGCATTATCATAAGGAATCCACCCTTATGATATATTCTTCAGTGCTTCCTCAAGGGTGTGCCATCCGAGGACCGCACACTTTACTCTGGCCGGCATGTGCGCTATATCCTTGAGCGCTGATGCCTCCTCAAGCTGGTCTATCTCCTCGTCTGTAGCCTCTCCCTGTATCATCTTCAGAAAGAGCTGTCCAAGCTTCAAGGCCTCCTCCTTGGTCTTTCCTATGATCATTCCAAGCATTATATCTGCCGACGCCTGGGATATAGCACATCCATCTCCCACGAATGATCCATCCTCGATGACTCCGTTCTCAACCTTCAGTTTAAGCCAGATGTCATCACCGCAGTTGGGATTTACACCCTCCAGCACAACATTTGCTGCAGGAAGATCATATTTGAATTCAGGTCTCATATTGTGCTCTGTAAGGATCTCATTATAAAAATTCCTGTTTTGAATATTATTCTGCATATCCCATTCTCCTTCTCACATTTGTGACGCTCTCCACAAATGCATCTACCTCTTCATCTGTATTGTAGAACATAAAGCTTGCCCTTGTCGTGTTGTACACGCCCAGATGTACAAGCAGTGGCTGTGCGCAGTGATGTCCCGCTCTCACATCTATTCCATCCGCAGCCATGATCTCGCTGACATCGTGTGGGTGTACATTGTCTATGGTGAACGCTACTATTCCGGTGTGGTTCTCCGGCTTATCTGAACCGATGACATGCACATGAGGAAGCTTTGCAAGTCCCTCCATAGCACGGGTCGTGAGCTCCAGCTCTCTCTTTTCTATATAGTCAAATCCAACCTCTTTGATGTAGCCTATAGCAGCCGCAAGTCCCGCAGCTCCTGCCGCATTGACTGTACCTGCCTCAAACTTGTGAGGCAATTCCGCGTATACCGCACCATCTCTTGAAACCGAATCTATCATCTCTCCGCCTGACATGAATGGAGGCATCGCGTCAAGCAGTTCCTGTCTTCCGTATAACACGCCTATTCCCATAGGTCCCATGAGCTTGTGGCCTGAGAATGCAAAGAAGTCCGCTCCCAGCTCATGCACATCTATAGCCATATGCGGTGTACTCTGTGCGCCGTCGACAACGACAACCGCGCCAAAGCTGTGTGCTCTGTCAGCCATCTTTCTGACCGGATTCACACATCCGAGGACATTTGACACATGTCCGACAGCAAGCAGCTTTGTGTGCTCGTTGATTCCCGCATTGATGGTCTCGTCAGTCAGCGTTCCATCCTTCTCGCAGTCGAGATATCTGAGAGTTGCGCCTGTGACTCTGGCTGCCATCTGCCATGGAAGCATATTGCTGTGGTGCTCCATGATGGTGACCGCTATCTCGTCGCCGGCTTTCAGGTTGTTAAGTGCATAGCTGTATGCCACAAGATTAAGACTCTCCGTGGTGTTCCTTGTGAAGATTATTTCCTTCTCGGAATCCGCATGGATGAAATCTCTCACAACCTTTCTGGCACTCTCATACCTCTCTGTAGCCTCAAGACTGAGTGGATAGAAGCCTCTGAGCGGATTCGCATTGCTCTTCTCGTAGAACTCTCTCTCAGCGTCTATGACCACCTGTGGCTTCTGTGCTGTGGCCGCATTGTCTATATATGCTGTATCGTTATTCCTCAACAGAGGAAAATCCTCTCTATAATTCCTGTCTGTCATATTCCATTACCTCCGCAAGCTGCTTCTCCACCAGCTTCTCTGTGTCCTCGTCCTGGATCTTGCGGTAGAGGACCTCCATCTTGCCCTTGGTCATCATGTCCTCAGCTGTCTCCATATCGATTCCCCTTGATGCGAAATAAAACAGTGTATCCTCATCAAGCTCACCGATGGTCGCTCCATGTGATCCCTCCACATTTTCCTCTGCACAGAGGATAAGCGGTATAGTCTTGTTCACCACATCATCGCCGAGCAGCAGTACATTCTCAGTCTCAGCGCCCTTCGAATCCGATGAACCTGTCTTGAAATCTATCGAACCTCTGAATATCTTCTCCGCAGCATCCTTAAGTGTTCCATCCACCTGTATGTTGCAGTTGGTCTTCTTGCCTATATGGTTAACCACAAGGTTGATATCTATGACCTGCTTCTTCTGGCCAAGGTAACCTATATCCATGTTGGTTGAAGCACGCTTACCAATGAGCTCAGTTCTCACGCCGTTGTACAGATTGCCCTTGCCGATAAATATCTGAAGCACATCTAGCTGCCCATTCTCCGCACACTCACTTCCCACGTCGTTGAGTATGGTCGTGTTCTCATCCTGCATAAATATCTGTACAAGACGTATGTGTGCATCCTTCTCTATATTAAAACGCGTACGGAATGCCAGGCTACCGCCCTCCGCATTCTCGCCAAATGTCTCTATGACTGTCATGTCTGAACCTGCATCTGCCTGCACGTAAGCATAACCGCTGCTGCCATTTACCCCGGTTCCATTTATCAGCACGTGCACTGTCTGCCCTTTATTGGTCTCGTCCGCAACGAGTACACTTCCTGCTGCCTGCTGTGCGAAGAGTACGTCCGCATCTCTTCCTGCACCAGTCTCTATTCCATCGAAATCAGAAGCCTGCTTATCAGCTTCCTTGCCGCCATCTATCTTCACACTGCATCCCGCCATGTCCGGATTCCAGTTAAGTGCTGTGTCGTTCATGCGAAGCCAGTACCATGTCTTTGCCGGGAGCTTGTTGATCTTCATCTCGTTATTGTTCTCCATGTCACCGCACCTCCTTAACCTATGCTGCCCTTCATCTCAAGACGGATGAGGTTGTTCATCTCAAGAGCATACTCAAGCGGCAGCTCCTTCGATACATTGTCTGCAAATCCACTGACGATACATGCTCTCGCGTCTTCTTCACTCATTCCTCTGGACATCAGGTAGAACACAGCCTCGTCACTGATGCTTCCTATCTGTGCCTCATGTCCCACATTTACCTTCTTGGTTCTGATATCCATGGCCGGTATGGTGTCCGAACGTGATATCGAATCAAGCATAAGTGACTGGCAGGAAACTGCTGCCTTGGAGTTCTCAGCCTCCTTTGTCACTACAACTGATGAACGGAATGTGCTTATACCCCCGTCCTTGGAGATAGACTTTGTGTTGATATATGAGCTTGTGTCAGGTGCCGCATGAACTACCTTCGCTCCTGTGTCAAGGTTCTGTCCCTTACCGGCAAATGTAACTCCGGTGAACTCCATCCTGGCGCCCTTGCCCTTGAGCACGCTCATCGGGTAAAGGTATGACACATGTGATCCAAATGAACCCGATACCCACTCGATGGTTCCACCCTCTTCAACTCGAGCTCTCTTGGTGTTCAGGTTGTACATGTTCTTGGACCAGTTCTCTATGGTTGAATATCTGAGCTTTGCGTTCTTGCCGACAAACAACTCCACACAGCCTGCGTGAAGGTTCGCCACATTGTACTTCGGTGCTGAACAGCCCTCTATAAAGTGGAGGTCCGCTCCCTCATCTACTATGATGAGTGTGTGCTCAAACTGACCCGCGCCCGCTGCATTAAGTCTGAAGTATGACTGAAGCGGGATCTCAACCTTTACTCCAGGTGGCACATATACAAATGAACCTCCTGACCACACAGCTCCGTGAAGTGCTGCAAATTTGTGATCATGAGGGGTGACAAGCTTCATGAAATGCTTCTGCACCATGTCTGCATACTCACCTGTGAGTGCACTCTCCATATCAGTGTACACAACTCCCATGTCCGCAACCTCCTGGCGGACATTGTGATATACGAGTTCTGAATCGTACTGTGCACCAACTCCCGCAAGGGATTTTCTCTCAGCCTGAGGGATTCCAAGTCTCTCAAATGTATCCTTGATATCCTCAGGAACTTCATCCCAGCTGCCCTTCATCTTGGTATTTGGTCTTACGTAAGTAACTATATTGTCAATATCCAGTTCCTCGATGGATGGGCCCCAGTCAGGCACCTGCATATTGTTGTATATCTGTAAAGACTCAAGTCTGAAATTCTGCATCCATGCCGGATCATGTTTCTCCTTTGAAAGCTGCTCAACTATCTCAGGTGTGAGACCAGCTTTAAGCTTATAGGCATCTTTGTCATCATACTTGAAGTCATATATATTTCTGTCTATGTCCTCTACATATGTCTTTTCTTTCATCTTCTATATCCTTTCATACTCTGCAAATCCAGACTCGTTGATCTTGTCCACAAGTGATGCGTCACCAGTCTCTATGATCTTGCCCTCAACCATGACATGTGTGTAGTCAACGGTGAGTGACTCAAGGATCTTGGTGCTGTGTGTGATGATAAGCAGACTTCCCTTGCAGTTCTTCTGGTATTCCTCGATACCTGCTGATACTGTACGGACTGCATCAACGTCAAGTCCTGAATCTGTCTCGTCAAGGATTGCCAGTGATGGCTTGAGCATCAGAAGCTGAAGTATCTCTGCCTTCTTCTTCTCACCACCTGAAAATCCCACATTCAGGTCTCTCTCCGCATAAGATGGATCCATCTGAAGGATCTCCATGGTTCTCTCAAGCTCCTTCTTGAAATCCCAGAGACGGATTCTCTTGCCGGTCTTCTGCTCAAGGGCATTTCTTATAAATGAGCTGAGTGTCACACCAGGCACCTCTAGAGGATTCTGGAATGAGAGGAATATTCCTGCCTTTGCACGCTCATTGACAGCCTCTTCTGTGATGTTCTTACCATCAAACCATATCTCGCCCTCTCTGACTGTATATCTAGGATTGCCCATAAGTGCATATCCAAGGGTTGACTTTCCGGTTCCATTAGGTCCCATAAGTACATGTGTCTCACCCTTGCCGATCTCCAGGTTCACACCGTGAAGGATCTGTTTATCCTCAACATCAACATGTAAATTCTTAACTTCCAATAATTTTTTATCTGACATCAGTCTGCCTCCTTTTATACCAAGCCCGGCAATTGCTTTATCACTTCTATATCCGGCGATTCAATTGTCCCGCTTTAATTATCTTTTTGCTTGTATCAAATTACTCTGCTCATTCCACATTTCTGGCTATATCCGCCAGTGTCTTACCCTGGAAATAATCCTGTATCAACTCCGCCAGTCCCTGCCATATCGGCAAAGTGTAGCACTGTCCGGATCTGTCACAGGTCATTGCGCTGTTCTTCATGCATGCCACCGGAGCAAGTCCACCTTCCGTGAGTTCAAGTATCTCCCACAGTGTATATTCCTCAGGGGCTTTTTTGAGTCTGTAGCCGCCACCATGTCCACTGGCTGCCTCTATCAGATTTGCCTTGGACAGCATGCGCATTATACTCTCCAGATACTTCTGGGACAGTTCCTCTTTCTGAACTATTTCTTTTAACGGAATGAATCTGCCGTCGTGGTTTATGGCAAGGTCTGCCATGACCCTCAGGGCATATTCTCCCTTTGAAGAAATCACCATATCTGTAAATCCTCCTTACATATGAGTGTGATCACATTCCAGCCGCAAATACACGGTCATTCCAGTCATCACCCTCATCCGCCATTTTTTGGCGTAATAAGTCAACATCTGACTCGCAAAAATAGGATATTCCCATTTACCTACTATGTCAATAGGTTAATACACAAAAAATAATAGAAGGTGCGGCAGCCTTCCATTATTTTCCATTATTTTGTCTATTTCAAGCATTTTATATAATTTATCCGTGCAGTAGTCTACTCATGATATGTTATTATCAGCCCGTCTTTTCCCATATAATAGCTGCACAGCCCGCTTGCAGGTACGACGCTCACATCCGTGTCGAGCCATTCAGCCTTGATAAGATGCCCCAGCTTTTCTGCTCCCTCCTCATTCATACAGTGGCTTATGACCAGCTCTCCCCCTGCAAATCCCGTCTCCCGGAGAGTATCTATCAGCTTATCATATGTCTTCTTCATACCTCTGAATTTGTGTCTGAGTTCAATTCGTCCACCAGGTGATGCCACACCTATTGCGGATATATTGAATCTATGAGCCGCATAACCCACAAGCTTATTTAATCTGCCCGCCTTTATCAGGTTGTCCAGACTCCCCAAGGCAAACATTACCTGCGTCTCCCTCACTGCTTTGTCGGCAGCACTTACTATGGCATCAAATGAATCACCTTCATGAATACCTTCATATATTATATTTGTCAGCTGTTCCGGGAGCCCCCCGGCACCACATGTGTTTATCACCGCAATATTCCTGTCCGGATATTTCTCAAGCGCCATATGTCTTGCAGCTATGGCGCTGTTGTAACTTCCCGACAATGCAGCTGACAACGTAAATGCGATAACATTTTCCGCATCCCCCCACGCCTCAAGCCACGCATGGGGTGAAGGGCAGCTAGTTCTTCCGCCTGACCGGCAATTTGCAATATGTTCAAGCATCTTCTCTATATCTATACCCGGTTCGTCTATATAATCTGTGTTATCAACAGATATTACAAACGGAACCTCAGCATAATCTATTCCAGCCAGTCCATCCGGTCCATCCGGCACAAGCAGACTGCAGCCGGAATCCGAAACCAGTTTCCATCCATGATCATTTCTTTTCATCTCAACAACACCTCCATGCACAATATGCATCACACGAGTATTATTAGATATTTTTTCTGTATTTATACATTTTAGACATTTTTTCTGGGAGCATAGATTTTACAAAAAAAGGTATGATCAAGCTGCACTCAACGCAACCTGATCATACCTTTTATTTATTATATAAATTATCAATTCTTAACCTTAACAACATCCTTCTTCCTGTACTTCTTCACCTCATACAGCTTCTCATCTGCCATAGTCATGGCATTCTGAAGACCTTTCTTGTTATATTCTACGATCTGACAGTTTCCAAGCGATACACTCACTTTATAAGGCTTATCACAATGCTCATTGAACTTCTCAAATGAACTGTATACTTCCTCAGCAAATGCATCTGCAGCGTCAGAGTCCTTAAGGCCGAGTACAAGACAGCAATACTCGTCGCCGCCTATTCTGCCTACGATTCCATTATCGCCTACAGATTTGATCAGAATATCTCCTATGGTTTTAAGAGAGAAATCACCCTCATCATGTCCATATCTATCATTGATGATCTTGAGACTGTTCATATCAGCGTAGAATACCGTAGCCGTCCTTTTATGCTCCTCACATTCCTTGAGCAGCTGTAATGATCTGTCAAAGAAACCTCGTCTGTTCATGATTCCTGTAAGGGGATCCTGTTTTGACAGATTGTCAAGCATAATATTGTTTTTCTGCAGGATCGCCATACTCTCCTCAAGGCGCTTCATGATCTCCTCGTTCGTCTTGAGCAGATTGATCATCTTGACAGCAGCTGAGACCTGGTTCCCAAGAAACTCCCCATTCACCAGAACTCCTTCCGTGAGATCACACAGAAGAACTCCATAGAGTATTTCGTTGGAATACAGCGGCAAGAGTACATATATTCCAGCTCCTTCCACACCGAGGCTCTCAAAATCATAAAGATTTGATGATGACACCTTCTGGTTCACAGTGATCACACTGCTGACCTTCTCTTTAAGATCCTTAGTCTTGAGATATAACTGGTCAGGCAGTTCAAATGGCTCACCGATCAGATGTATTATTGGCTCTTTATATAAGAATATAAATGCATTCTCTATGTCCAGCCAGTCCATGGTGCCAAGAATCTCTCCATAACTTCTGTCGTTGCCTCTGTCAAAGCTCAAGACCTTCTGGATAAATGTTTTCATCTTTAACTGAGTCTTATTCCGCTCTTCCCACTGCTCTGAGAGCATATGGTTCATTGAGAGATATCCCTCAATGACATTCTTACTACGTTTTCTTGATCCGCCTTTTTTACAGAATGAATCTCTTCTGATAAACTCAGTAGGAAGTATCTTACTCTCAACCTGCTTGCCATCAATAAGCCTGACCATAAGATTTACAGCCTCTGAGCCAAGTTTTCCCGCGTCTGCACGCACAGTCGAAAGCGTCGGATATATCTGTGTAGCCCACTCAATATCATCGTAACCCATGACTGATATATCTCTTCCCGGCAGAATGCCCCTCGCCTTAAGTTCTTCATAAAAACCAGATGCACAGGAATCATTCACACAGAACACTCCCTGCATGTCCGGATTCCTGTCCAGAATATCTCTGAAAACCTCTTTTGATTCCGATGTAAGATTGCCCTCCACATAAAGTCCCGGATCAAACTCTATTCCATGAGCCTCAAGCACCTCAATGTAGGTTCTCCTTCTCTCCTTTGCATCATAATTGGAGTCCGGACCGCCTATCATGCCTATTCTTGTATAACCAAGTTCCTCGATCATGTAATTGAGTCCTTCTCTTATGCCTGCTCCATTGTCATATCTGACACAAATCTGATCCGGCTCATCTGCAGCCACTATCACGCACGGCATCTGCAGATATCTTTTCATAAATTCGCTGATACGCTCCTTGGTTGCAAAGCAGCCAATACAACTCGATGCAACAATAACGCCGTCCAGATTCTCCTTTGTAGCATAGGAAAACAGTGTCTGATACTGATATTCATAATATATATCTGACGTTTCTGGGTATTCCCGGTCAAGAAACTTACCCGGAATAACAACTATATTGACATCAAGCGTCTTTGCTCTCTCTATAACCCCATGACAGAGCAGCCTCGTAAAATCATCCGTGATTCCACCTACCAGAACACCTATCGTCTTTCTCTTCATAACTATCCCCCTTGACATTCTCTTCCAAAGGCAGGATCTTACTTGCTGACTGTGGATGCTACGATCTCCATATTGCCCTCAAACACTGGGTTGCTGTATCCGTTTGGCAGGATAAAGTGATCACCCTTCTTTATAGCGTTTCCATCCACTGTTCCACTTCCCGCAACTACAGACATGATAAGGAATGGCTTGTCGCCCACATTCAGCTCTGCCTTTCCCTCAACATCCAGCTTGTATACTGTGTAATACTTACAGCTTATAAGCTCACAGAGTTCATTTGCCTTATCTGCCTTGACACTTATAACGCTGTCCTCAACCGGCTTTGCAGGAACTGTTATAACATCTATGCTCTGCTTTACGTGAAGATCTCTAGGCTTTCCATTGCTCAGTCTGTCATAATCATAAACTCTGTATGTGATGTCACTGTTCTGCTGTGTCTCAAGAAGTGTGATTCCTCCTTTGATCGCGTGTACTGTACCGGGATCTATCTGAATGAAATCCCCCTTCTTAACAGGGATCTCTCTGATAAACTCCTTCCATTTCTTACCTTCGATCATATCACATAATTCTTCCTTTGTCCTTGCATTATGACCGATTACAAGTGTTGAATCTTCCTTGCAGTCAAGAATATACCAGCACTCCATCTTGCCAAATGAACCATTCTCATGTTCTGCTGCGTATGCATCGTCCGGATGCACCTGTATACTCAGATCATCTTTTGCATCGATTATCTTTATAAGCAGTGGGAATCTGACACCATCTATGCCGCCAAACAGCTCTCTGTGGCTATCCCATAAATCGGCAAGCGTCTGACCTGCAAACTCGCCATTTTTCACTGTACAGTTGCCATTCTCATGTGCAGCAACTCCCCAGCACTCGCCTATATCATCGCCCTCAACATCATATCCGTATTCTTCTCTGAGCTTTGTACCGCCCCAGATATTGTGCGTAAACACGGGATTTAAAAAAAGTATTTCCTTGTTCATTGTCATTATCCTCCTTTTCCAATCATATAACCCGTTTTTTATTAGATCCAAAATCTGTCATATGATTGCCAAAGCTCTCAGAACCAAATTCAGCCCGGCTTACTGCCAGGCTGTCATAGTCTAAAAGTTTTGGCAATCACCTGCCATTACATTTCTTTTTAGAGGGGCCCCGAAGGCGGCGGGCACCGCCTTGGGAAATGAGAAAAAAATAATACAATTGCCGCGTATGAGTAGGGGCTCATAGCGATCTATAACTAACTATCTTCTACCGATCTCGGTATCAGAAGTTGTTACCACACTGTGTGACTTGATATAATCTACGATCTCATCAAGCTTTGTGAATGCAAGGCCAACATAGCTGTCAGCTGCACCGTAGTAAATGGCGATCTTTCCAGACGCGCTGTCGTGAATAGTAGCACATGGGAAGCATACATTAGGAACAAATCCACGCTCCTCGTACCACTCTTCTGGTGTGAGAAGGAAGTTCTCACAACGATACTTAACGATCGATGGGTTGTCGATATCAAGGATTGCTCCACCGATCGAGTATACATAACCGTTACATGTTCCCGCTACTCCATGGTAGAATAACAGCCATCCTTCAGAAGTCTCGATAGGGGCTGCACCGCCGCCAATCTTGAGTGACTCCCACCACTCGCTGCTCTTGCCCATGACATGTCTGTGCTTACCCCAGTAAACCATATCAGGACTCTCACTTACGAATATATCACCAAATGGTGTGTGTCCACTGTCACTTGGGCGTGACAGCATCACGAAATTACCGTTGATCTTTCTTGGGAAGAGCACTGCATTTCTGTTAAATGGAAGGAATGGGTTCTCGATTCTCACAAATGTCTTGAGATCCTTTGACTTTGCGATGCCTATCGCTGCACCGTAGAAATCCTGGCACCAGATTGCATAATATGTATCCTCTACCTTTACAAGTCTTGGATCATATGCGTATATAGGCATGAACTCTTCACCGTTCTCATCAACAAACTTGATCTTCTCCTCGCTGATATTCCAGTGGATAGCATCCTCGCTCTCTCCGAGATAGATGTATGGAATTCCATTCACCTGCTCGCCTCTAAATACTCCGACAAATTTTCCCTCAAATGGAACTACCGCGCTGTTGAATATTCTTGCAACACCCTTTGCCGGATTTCTTCCTATTATAGGATTCTCTGTATATCTCCAGATTGGAGCGTCATGATTGTCATTTGCCGGTCTGTCCTGCCATGGCACGTTTGGCACAGGCTCGCTGAACATTTTTACTTCTGACATAAGTACCTCTTTCTTCCGGCATCTTAGCCGGATTTTTTATTTTATTATCACGTTATATGGTATCTGCACAGGCAAAGGGCATACTAACCAACGTGCTGTTTCATCTGGCAGCCCATATATTATACTTTCTTACTTGTCTGTATTCTTAAGGAACTCAAGGTTCTTCCTGATCAACTCACATCTCTGCGCTACACACTCAACGCTTCTTCCCGGATCAGCAGGTGTGTTGAATACATAGTCGATGAGTCTGTCAACTGTTGTTGTTGCAACATGCATTCTTGTATCGCTTGATGCGTAGTAGATGAACACTTCGTTGTTCTCGTTTACGATGGCTCCATTTGTGAATACAACGTTGGATACATCGCCGACTCTCTCCTCACCACGAGGTCCGATGAGCATTCCTGATGGCTCAGCGATAACCTTTGAAGGATCATTGAGGTCTGTTGCAAATGCGTAGAGTACATATCTAAGACCGGCAGCTGTGTTTCTCACACCATGTGCGATGTGGATCCAGCCCTTGTCTGTCTTTATAGGAGGTGCACCTGCACCGTTCTTTGCCTCTGTTATAGTGTGGTACTTACGAAGACTTGTCATCTTCTCCTCGTCTATAACCGCATGCTCTATATCATCACAGAGACCGAATCCTATTCCGCTGCCGCTTCCTGTCTCGATGAAATCATCCATTGGACGTGTATAGAATGCGTACTTGCCATCCACAAATTCAGGGTGAAGTACAACATTTCTCTGCTGTGGGGAACGAAGAGTCTTGAGGTTGTCAAGGCGCTCCCAGTGCTTTAAATCCTTTGTTCTCACGATACCTGCTGCTGCAACTGCTGCTGAGAGGTCATTTACAGTTGTATCCTTGCTCTCTGAACAGAACACACCGTAGATCCATCCATCCTCGTGCTGTGTCAGTCTCATATCATATACATTTGTTTCCTCAGGACATACATCATCCAGAAGGATTGGATAATCCCAGAAACGGAATCCATCGATACCGTTGTCACTCTCAGCTACGCCGAAGAATGACTTTCTGTCATTTCCCTCTATTCTTGCGACAAGATAATACTTGCCGTTCAGGTAGATAGCACCTGAGTTCATGACAGCGTTAACTCCGAGACGCTCAATGAAGTATGGATTTGTCTCAGGGTTTAAGTCATATCTCCATGTGAGAGGTATCATCTCTCTTGTGAGTACAGGGTACTCATATCTGTCATAGATTCCATTATAGAAATCTGTCTTCTTATTCTTTCTCTCAAGAAGCTTGTTCAGTTTGTCAAGCTCTACATAATATTTCTCATTCATCATTTAGGCATTCTCCTTATAATTTGAAAGCAATTGAACGCTATCTACTTGCCGTCAGCGAGTCTGCTCATAATCTCAAGGCACATTCTGCCGTTGTGGTATGGGCACTTCCATGGCTCAACTATAGGACGTCCGACTCTCGGTGTTCCATCTGCATTCAGATCCCAGAACCACTCTGATCCCGGTCTCTTGTCGATAAAATATTCCTTTATGTACTCCCAGACTTTCTCGGCAGCCTCGTAATACTTCTTATCACCCGACTTTTGATAAGCATTTATAAATCCTACTATTGATTCCGCCTGAACCCACCATACTCTTACCGTGTATGGCACGCCCTTTTCACATTCTGTCAGAACTGAATGTCCATCGAAAGCAAGCTCATATATCTGCTCTGCAAGGATATCTGTTATCTTTGTAATCTTCTCTGTGTACTCTGCCTCTCCAAGCACCTCGGTCGCCCTATCCAGGAGCCATGATGTCTCAATGTCATGTCCGTATGAGTACAGATCGATCAGAGAGTTATAATCCTTATCAAAGAACACTTCCTGTCTCTTAAGCTCCGGATTGTATACCTTATCAGCAAATACATCGAGCAGCCATTTCAGGCGCTCCTTTACCTTGGAATCCTTGGATACCTTATAAAGTTCTGTGTAAGCCTCAAGTGCATGGAGCAGTGTGTTCATTGTTCTCTCTGCGAGAACACCATTCTCAGAAAGCTTATCATTTGACTCTGGCTTGAACTCTCTTGTAAATGCCTCGAGATAGCCACCTTCGTCAGTACATTTCTCTTCTATTGTATGGAAAAGCTGCAGGGCCAGGTCCAAAGCTTCCGAATCACCGGAAGCTTCGTAATAGGCGGATAAGGCATATATACTAAATGCCTGATTGTATGTGTGTTTTGTCGTATCTTTGGGTGAACCATCGTAATTCATGGACCAATATATTCCGCCATATTCCCTGTCTATACAATATTCTTTCAGAAATTCATATCCATGAGCAGCCTCATCTAGAAGCTTCGGGTCCTTGAGTGCCTTATACGCACTTGCGAAGAACCAGGTAATTCTACTGTTAAGAATACAACCCTTCTCAGCCTTTTTATCAAGGTTGAGGTCATAATCCATATACCCATAAAATCCGCCGTACTCATCATCCCTCAGGGCCTCCCAGAATGGGATGATAGCATCTATTAATTCTTTTTGAATTTCATTTCTCATATTCATGAACTCTCTTCTTCTAATAAATTATTAACCCTTTACAGCACCCTGTGTAATACCACTATAAATCTGTTTCTGACAGCAGATGAATACTATAAGTGCCGGTATGATCGATATGATAACACCTGCACAGATCAGGTTGTACTGACTTCCCATAGGTCCTACGAACTTGTAGAGTGAGATAGCCATTGTCTTGATCTCCGGGCTTATGAGGTAAAGGTTTGCAGCGTAGTACTCGTTATAGATTACAACGCCTTTCAGTATACAAGCAGTAACGATAGCCGGCTTGAGAAGTGGAAGTATGATCTTCCAGTAGATGGTCCAGTATGATGCACCATCCACGATAGCTGACTCGTCAAGAGATACTGATATGTTCTCCATAAACTGTATAAAGATGTAGATCGAGATAACATCTGTACCACAGCTCATGATGATGTAACCATATAAGTGATCTATGAATCTCAGATCACCCATGATGTTGTAGACTGTAACCTGCATAGCAACTGCAGGGAGCAATGATGCCACAAGGAAAAGTGTTCTGATAAAGCCGTTTCCCGGGAACTTGAATCTGTTAAGCACATATGCAAGCTGTGTTCCTATTACAACTGACACGATAAGTACGCATACCATGACTATTACTGAGTTGAGGAATGCACGTCCCATGTTGGCAGTCGTGAATGCCTTTACAAAATTGCTGAAGTTCAAAAAGCTTTCAGGAAGTTCCATTACTGAAGTAGCCTTATACTCATCTGTTGTCTTGAAGGCTGTTGTAACACATGATATAAGAGGTACAACCGCACACAGTGAGAAGAATATGAGTACAAAGTACTTGAGGAAACCTCTTACATAATATCCAACGGTTCGTTTTTCTTTTATTGGTGCTATGCCTGGCACATCTGTCTTTCCTCTTGCCATGTTACTTGCCCCCCTTCGCAGAAGCAGCCATCTGCTTCACGTATTTCTTGGTATCTCTCTCCTGTTTCTTGCGAAGCTTCTTTGCCTTATAACTCTCATCATCTGAGCTTGAATCCTTGAAGATGTACTCAAAGAACAGCTTCTGAAGCGCAGCACATATAAGTATGATAAGGAGAAGTACAACGGCCATTGCTGAAGCAAGACCGACCTTCTGGCTTGTATGTGCTATCTTGTTCATGATGATGAAGTAAGTACCTGTTCCGTTTGCACCTGTTGTGATAACGAAAGGCTGCTCGAAAGCACTGAGTGATCCTGTTATTGCTAAAATTACATTTAATGTAACGATTGTCTTGATACTTGGCAGTATGATATATCTAAACTGCTGGAATTTATTTGCACCATCAAGCTCTGCCGCCTCATAAAGTTCTGCATCTACCGACATGATAGCTCCAATGAAGAGAACCATCATCTGTCCAAGGTATCTCCAGACCGAGGTTGAAACCAGTGTCCAGTTGTTGACACTCTGGTCTTTGAGCCAGTATGGAAGGTTGTCTAAGCTAAATCCACACAACTGAAGGATTGAATCAAACACGAATCCTCTTGTGAAGAAGAATTTGAAAATGAAACCTACAGCGATACCACTGATAAGATAAGGGAAGAAAATAAATCCCTTGAAAAGGTTACCACCTTTTACTTTGAAACTCAGAAGAGTTGCAAGGAAAAGTGCAAGCACTAACTGTACAAGTGCTCCTACGATGTAATACAAACTGAGCTTTAATGCACCGAAACAGTCTTTTCTTGTGAACACATCGATATAATTTGCTAATCCTACGAATTCTCTCTTTTCTACAGGCGTCGTATATTTCATCTTGTAGAAACTAAATTTAACCATCTCTCCGAATGGTATATATGTAAATACTAATAGCAAAAGCAATGGGATAATTGCGAAGGCTGCGCATATTATAACCTGCTGCCCCTTCCTGCTTGACGCCCATTTACCAAAGCCGGATTGTTTTTTGTTAGCCATACTCATTCCACCGCCTTTTTTTAATAAACCGGGGCGGGCAATCCCACCCCGGTCTGTAGCTTATTCTTACTTGTTATAATAGAGTCTTTATTACTTCTCTGTAACCTCGATGCCTAATGACTCCTGAGCATCTGACCACTTCTGGTTCCACTCAGCCATGATATCGTCGAATGACATGTCGCCGTTTGCAGCATGCTCGATGATGGCCTGGATCTTGTCGTTACCACCATTGCTTACGTTAAGCTCTGACTCTGAATTGAGCTGATTGAGGTAATCCTCCTCGCCCTCAAGAGCTGGCTCGTCTGCAACGAAGTCAACACCGTCGAATGAGATCTTTGACTCTGAACCAGGAACAATTGCAAGTGAATCCTCGTTGTAAGCATATCCTGACTTCTCTGTCATCCACTTAACAAATACAAGAGCTGCCTGTTTCTCATCATCTGAAGCGTTTACGTTGATACCGAAGCAGTAATCTGCACCTGATGAAGCGTACTGCTTACCATTTACTGAGATAGGGAAAGGAATGTATCCTATATCGTCTGCGTTAGGTCCGCCTGCTTCCATCTGTGGGTATGCCCATGAACCAAGTACCATACATCCGATCTCGCCGTTGTTGATCATTCCCTTACATGACTCCCAATCTGTTGTTGAGTAATCATCCTCTGTAAGTCCCTGTGATACTGCATCGTAAAGGATCTTATATACTGCATAAGCATGTGTATCGTCGCCATAGTTCTTGAATGGATCCTTTGTATGGGCTAACTTCTGGTTCTTGTATGTAGCATCGCCTGTTGCTGTGATCGCGATATAATCATCCCAGGCTCCCATTGTCCAGCCTGCTGCATAGTTTGTGTAAAGTGGAATACAATCCGGATTCTTATCCTTGATTGCCTTGAGTGCCGCAATGAACTCCTCTGGTGTCTTAGGTACGTCTGTCACACCTGCATCAGCAAATACCTTCTTGTTGTATACGATACCCTGTGTTGTAGCTGCAAGAGGTACACCATATACCTGACCCTGATACAGCCATCTGTTTGAGTAATTTACAAGACTGCTCATTGTATCATAATCGCCATATGACATGAAATATGTTGAAAGGTCTGCCATGTCAACTGCTGGGATACACATTACTGTCTCGTAGTTTCCTGACTGAAGATGTGTAAGAGCATCTTCTGCATAGTTTGTATCTGTGATAACATCAACCTTGATATTTGGGTACTCCTTGTTGAAGTCCTCAAGATACTGCTTCCAGTTCTTTCCGCCGTAGTCATCTGAGTCCATATCAGTTCTGTTGTTGTAGAACTTGATCTCCGCTGAAAGATCTGTGAAGTCTGTTCCTAACTGGATGTCTGCATATGACTTGATTCCCTCAGCATCAGCTGTTGTGTCATCTGCTGAATCACTTCCTGCTGCCTCTGTGGCAGCCTTTGTTGCCTCTGTTGTGTCCTTGTTATCGCTGTCTGAGCCTCCACAACCTGCAAGTGATGCTGCCATAAGACCAGCCATTGCGATACATGCAATACGCTTTGATTTCATAGTTTTGTCCTCCTTAAAACCTTCTTTGTTTTTAACTTTATATTAAGTATACATTAATTTACTTTTTAGTCATCACTCAATTTTGTTTTTAATCACAGTATTTTGTACTTTTCGTTAATTTTACCATTATCGTTATTTTTTTTCAATATCGTATAGACATTTTATCTATATATTTTTATCTTTAATTAGCATTTTATTGTTTTTTTAGCTAATTAGCCACTAATTTATATCGCTTTTAGCTTGTGATGATTGTTTAATAATTGTATTATTATGGATAGGAGGTGGTTTACATGTTAGCTAAAGAATTAATTTCCTGCACTGTACTGTCAGGTTACAATATTCAGAAAGATATTGAGAACGCAAGATTCCACAGTGCGTTCTTTACATATGAAGAATCAATGATTAACGATGGCCTGATTCATCTTCTGGCCAACGGCGATATTTCTTTTGCTTATTCATGCAGTTATACCTTCTCTTTCATTCCGTGTTACCATTTCTTCTATATATATGAAGGAACTCTTACAGTAACATCGGGCAACAGCAAATCATCATATTCCAAGAATACAGCCGCGCTTTTTGAGGCAGGATCAGAAATAACATACGCCATGAACGGCAAGTGTCGTTTCTACGATGCATTCATCCTCGGAGCTCCGCTTCGCCTGTATCACGAGTTTCTCCCCGAATCCATATATTATAAAAAGGACTCTGCCGGAGCCTCTGTACTCTGGAGTCATCTTTCACTGATAAGCAGACTCCAGGGGGAGTTGTCTGCCACCGATATTTTCAGAATTTCCAAATGGTTTAATGATATCCTGACCGAATTATGTGTATTTATTGAAAACTCATCCAAGAAGATGGATTGTGTGCCTTCTTATCTTTTATCGGTAAAGAATCAGATGGATACAAACTACGCCGAACCAATGTCGCTTGATGACCTCGAGGCAACTTACAGGATCAGCAGATACAGGATATGCAGAGAATTTTCACTTCACTTCGGTGAATCACCTATGCGCTATCTCAACAGTCGCAGGATCGATGCTGCCAAAAGGCTCCTTCTCACAACAGATCTGTCCGTCCACGAGGTCGGATCCCAGGTTGGAATCGAGAACACAAACCATTTTATAAATCTGTTCAAAAAAGACACCGGTACAACTCCGCTGTCTTTCAAGCAGGCTGCACCGGTGTCTATTTCCGATTTGCATTACAATTGATATGTAGTTTTATTATCGTTCCATTATCGTTCTATTCTGGCAACGCTATCTTTTACCACGATTCGTCCATCCACGACAAATATGCCATCAGTATATTTTTCGTTGGATATCTTTTTTATAATCTTATGCATGGTTCTCTCTGCCATCTCCTGCATATTGATCTCGTATGTGGTCACGCCTATATCGCAGCTTCCAGGATACATGTAATTATCAAACCCCACAACGGACACATCCTCAGGAACTCTGTAGCCCGCAGCATTGAGTATCTTTATGAGCGTAGCTGCCGCAAGATCACAGTTGCACACAAACGCTGTAGGCATATTCTTTGGAAGTTTAAAACAGTTCTCCTCGTCAAACTGACCCGTCTTCACATCTCTGTCCGGAATAACCCAGTCTTCTCTGAGCGGAATATCATGCTCCAACAAAGACTTTATATAGCCCAAATATCTGTCAGTTATACTGTTCGTTGAACCTATCGTGCCAACATATGCAATATCTCTATGTCCCATATCATACAGATAATTAGTCAGCATATAGCTTCCATAGAAACTGTTTGCTATAACCGTGTCTATCGGTCTCGAATTGTCATAGTAATCCACATATTCTACAGGAACCTTGGCTGTCTTCTCCAGTTTTTCCAGGTATTCCTTACCCATGGAACCTACAACAACTATTCCATCAACCTTGTCATCCTCCAAGAGCATAGGCATCTCAGCATTCAATACACTATCTCTGGAAACAAACTCCAGCATAGTAAAGCAGCCTCTTGCCACCGCCTTTTTGTTAAGCACCTGATATAACTGCCAATAGAACGACGGATACTTTCCAAGGTATATCTCTTGAATGAGAACACCAATATTATACTTTTTCTTTGCCGTCTTCTTTCTGATCTCAGATGGTGACTGGTATCCCATCTCATCTGCCAACTGTTTGATCTGTGCTCTGAGTTCCTCGCTGACACCCTTCTGATCTGAAAGTGCCTTTGAGACCGTCACGGTACTCACGCCAACAATGGCAGCTATGTCTCCCAATTTTACTGATTTTGCCATAACTAGTCCTTCTCACTTTATTTTTTCACGTGGTTAAATAACTTAATTTTTATTTTATTTTTAAGTTAAACTATTGTCAAGTACAAAGTGATACAGTCTGCTCATATAATCTCCACGCATAGTTTCAATGAGCATTCCGGCATTCATGAGGAGATCTCCCCCATACACTTGCTCCGTTCCGTCAAGTCTGTAACCAGCAGTCACGTCAAGCCCTAAAAGTTTTATCTTTCTACTGTGTACGTTAGGTCTTCCAAGCACCTGAACGTAAGTCACCAACGCCTCACTCTTATCCTTTGCAACAACCATCCAGCAATCATACAGTCCATTTTCCCTGTACGATGCAACCCTATAATAATCACCCTCCCTTACAAGGTCATTATATTTATGATACATAGACACCTGCTCAGGGATCATCGCACGTTCTTCTTCACTTATTTTTGTGATATCGAGTTCATAGCCAAATGTTCCCGCCAGAGCCACATGTGCCCTGGTCATAAAAGGTGTACTCCTTCCAACTGTGTGATTAGGGCAATCCGACACATGGGCGCCCATGGTCGAAAGCGGATATATCAGTTCCGTTCCCTCCTGTATAGAAAGTCTCTCTATGGCATCCGTGTCATCGGAGCACCATATCTGCGGACTGTAGTAAAGCATGCCAGGGTCAAATCTTGCACCACCGCCCGAGCAGTTCTCAAGCAAAAGATCTGGGAAATCGTTAACAAGGCGCTCTTGCAGCTCATATACTCCAAGCACATACCTGTGAGCCAATTCTCCCTGCCTGTCTCCGGTGAATTCTACGCTGCCGATATCCGTGAGCTGTCTGTTCATATCCCACTTAACATACTCAATATTTGCGGATGATATCACGTTATGCACACATTCATACACGTAGTCTCTAACTTCTTTTCTCGAGAGATCAAGCACGTACTGATTTCGCGATAATGTAGCCGTTCTCTCCGGAACCGCAAACGCCCAGTCGGGATGCTTTCTGTAAAGTTCAGAATCAGGGGAAATCATTTCAGGCTCCATCCATATTCCAAATTTCAGCCCCAGCTTATTCACCTCATCAACAAGATGTTTCAAACCGCCCTTGATCTTGTTTTCATTTACAAACCAGTCTCCAAGACTTGTGGCATCATCATTTCTATGTCCAAACCAGCCATCATCCATGACCAGCATCTCTATTCCATGTTCTGCCGCACTCTTTGCTATCGCAAGGAGCTTATCGGTATCAAAGTCAAAATATGTAGCCTCCCAGTTGTTGATGAGGACAGGTCTCTTCTGGTGAAGATATCTGCTCCTTATCATGTGGCATCTGTAAAAATCATGAAGATTTCTAGTCATCTGTCCAAGTCCATCATGGCTGTATGTAAGCACAACCTCAGGCGCTGTAAACGTCTCTCCAGGCGTGAGCCACCACTCAAATCCCTCTGAATGTATGCCCATGACTGCGCGTACGGAATCAAACTGTGATTTCTCTATCTGTGCGATGAAGTTACCCGAGTACACAAAATGCATTCCATATACATCACCCGTAGTCTGATCTGTCCCCTTTGTCATCCATGCCATAAACGGATGATCCTGGTGGGATGACTCACCACGGAGAGAGCTTACACTCTGCTTGCCATAAGCTATCGGGCGTCTCTCGATCTGTCTCTCCCTGGCCCATGAGCCATGAAGAGTAAGCATCTCAAAATCCTCGTCATCCATGTCTATACATGCAGAATATACCTTTGTGAGCCTGATATCCTTATCACCTGCATTTTTCACGCTCACACTTCTGGTTATAACATCCTCATCCTCAAACACAGAATATATCAGGTCAACATCAATGCCACATCCCCCATCCATCATATGGACAACGAGAGTCTGAACCTCCTCTTCTCCCGCAAATGATGCCGGAAGGCCACTAATCCCCGGTTTTCCATTTACAATATCGTAATCCACAAATTTCAGATCAACGGTTCTGCTGCCATTTGCAGTCTTTACTGCAATACAACTCTCCCTGTAGTCTCCTATTCCATTTCCGGAATACTCTGTCGGAAATGTATCCATAAATGAACATCTCTCCCTGTTATTCTTGGACGGAACAAAAGGAGCCTCACACGTTCTCAAAAACTGATCACATTTCTGCGGACGAATCTTCTGTCCATAATATATATGTCCGACAAACCCCTCTTCATCGACGATTCCGATCCGGTAACTCGTGTTTCTCGTATCAAGTTCAAATATTCTGTTTGCCTCATCATATCTTATGCTCATATGTATCTATAGTCTCCTCGTTTTATTTATGGGTATCACTCTCTGCTTATGTATTCAAGAAATTCAAGTGCAAGATCCATATTCTTGGCATTCTCACCAAATCCCACTGCAACATCCATTTCATACCAACCGGTATCCTTCACCCAGGAATTATCACCGATCTTTATTCCGACAGGTATCTTCTCACCCGTTTCAATAACCGTTGCATACACAAACGAATCTTTATACTTTTCTTTCAGTTCATCAGTCAGCACCTTATCAAGATCCTGCATATATCCGAACTCTCCAAAACTCATGACAAGGTCTGTGTCGGCAAAGAACACGTCCACCGCATTCGCCATGAATTTGTTCTGTATAAGCTGTAGACTATCCTGACTCATGGCATCATTCGGATCAGTTGACACGCCGATCCCTGTACTTATACTGACATATTCCTTCTCCGCATCAAGACCATTTTCACTGAGGAATTCCTCATAATACTCCTTGTCATTCGCCGCGGATCCCTGTTGTGTAGTGTTGACCGCAAGGATATTGAGCGCAGCAGATTCCGCCGTAAAATGTTTTACGACAAGGAATACAACTATGCCAACAACAACAAGTGCAAATAGAGCCTTTGGGGCATAATACTCCAGTATGTATTCCCTTTTCTGCTGTTTGTTCATAAGACTAAGCTTCTGCTTCTCAGACATATGCTCATCCACATCCAAGACACTCTCCGGCTCTCGTTTCTCTTTTTCATCGGTTTTCTCATCGATGATATGTCCAGCGATACTTTTTATATTTTTCTTTTCTATTTCTCTCTCTTTTTTTATTTCTTTTTCTATTTCTTTTTCTTTTTCTTTTTCTGGCATATAATCTCCTATACTACTCCTATACGCGTTTGCCACACACTGCCGTTACTTTATATATTATAACATTTTTTAGTTAATTTTTAAACAGTTTTTAGTATTTTTAACTATATTTTACTTTGCGACATATAACAGCGTTCAGTTATCTAGTCCCCTGAAGCTCCTGATTCCCTGCCTTCTTTTTATGCAAAAGGGACCTCAGCCTCAAAGCCGAGATCCCTCTTGTTCAGCGCATTGGCTGGAAAGTGCATTTACATGTTAAATTTTGTAGTATATGGAAGGAATGTTTTTTTAGCAGTAAATTCTGCCATATTTTGTGATTGTTTATTTAACAAGCTCCTGCACACATGCTTTCATCTCGTCTATCTTTGACATGGCATTTTTTAGGCTGTTTTCATTCACGCCAAAGTAGAATTTGATCTTTGGTTCATTTCCAGAAGGCCTAACCGCGAACCAGGCATTATTTTCCAGCTCATAGTACAGCACATTTGACTTTGGTAGACCCATGTGCTCCTCTTCGCCATCAAGCGGCTTGCGGATTCCGCTCACATAGTCCCTCATGCCGGTAACTTTGATACCTGCAAAGGTCGTAAGTGGATGGTTTCTGAAGTTCTCCATCATCTCCTTAATCTGTGCTGCACCATCTACACCCTTTAGAGTTATCCCAAACGCACCTTCAAAGTAATAGCCATATTTGCGGTAAACCTCTTCCATGGCATTACAGATGGTTTCTCCCTGCAGCTTATAAAATGCTGCTATTTCACATAAAATGACAACGGCTGCGCAGGCGTCCTTGTCACGAGTGTAGTCTCCTACCAAACATCCAAAGCTCTCCTCCATTCCGAAGATGAACTTGTATGTGTTGTTCTTCTCAAAGAGAAGTATCTGCTCACCTATGTACTTGAATCCGGTGAGTGTCTCTATATATTTCAGTTTGTAATTCTCTGCTATCGCCTTTGTAAGATTGGTGCTGACAACCGTGTTACAGATAGCTCCGTTTGCCGGCAGCTTGCCGACTGCCTTCTGCTCGCGGCATACATATTCTGCTATCAGGGCACCTGTCATATTGGCATTGAATCGGACATATGGATATGCCGGATCATCTGCAAATTCCGTGTCCTTCCAGATTCCCGTGCTGTCCTTGACGTATATTCCAAGTCTGTCTGCATCAGGATCTGTGGCCATGATAACGTCCGCATCAACCTTCTTTGCCAGTTCTATTCCCATGGCAAATGCTGATGGTTCCTCCGGATTTGGTGACTTGACTGTACTGAAGTCCCCGTCAGGAACAGTCTGCTCCTCTACAACATATACGTGCTTGAAGCCAAGTCTCTTGAGCACTTCCCTTACAGGTACATTTCCTGTTCCATGAAGTGGTGTGTATACTATCTTGATATCGTCTGCAACCTTCGGAATTATGTCGCCGTGGATGGTCTGCTTTATGAGCGCCTGATAATAGTTCTCATCAACACTTGCAGGAACCATACAGAACAGACCGTCTGCAACCGCCTTGTCCTTGTCCATGGTCTTGACATCCTCGTATCTCTCTACATCCGCCACATGCTTCAGGATATCCTGATCCTGAGGGGATACGATCTGGCTGCCGTCCTCCCAGTACACCTTATAGCCGTTGTACTCAGGTGGATTGTGGCTTGCTGTTACCACGATTCCGGCTATACATCCAAGCTCTCTCACTGCAAATGACAGTTCAGGTGTAGGGCGGAGTGCATCAAACACATAAGTCTTTATGCCATTTGCATTGAGACACAGAGCTGATGCCTCTGTGAACTCTGCTGACATATTTCGGCAGTCATGTGCAATTACTACACCTCTCTTAGCAGCCTCAGGGCCAACCTCAAGTATGTATTCTGCAAGGCCCTGTGTAGCCTTTGTAACTGTATATATATTCATTCTGTTGGTTCCAGCACCCATGATTCCGCGCATTCCGCCGGTTCCAAATTTCAGATTCTTGTAGAATCTGTCCTGGATCTCTTTGTCATCATCTGCGATACTTCTAAGCTCTTCCTTGGTCTTCTCATCAAAGCAGTCTGACTCAAGCCAGAACTTGTATTCGTCCATGTAACCCATCTTTTTTACCTCCATCTTGTAATTATTTTTAGTCGCGACCGCGATCTTCGAACCTATTTTCTGCTGACATTTATTTGCCAGCCATTTCGTTTCTTACCAATCATCCCGTTTTATGAGAACATCGCCTTCACATTTGCTGCAAGCTCGTCAAGCTGCTCTGCCGCATCCTCCTGTGAGTTTCCCTTTACCCCGAGATAGAACTTGATCTTCGGCTCTGTACCTGAAGGTCTCACAAGGAACCATGCGCCATCCGCAAGCTGATAATATATCATGTTGGACTTTGGAAGCACCGCCGCCTCGGACTTGCCTGTCGCTGCGTCTGTCTCTGTTCCAAGCTTGTAGTCGTAGATTTTCTCCACGCTGTAAGTTCCGACCTTCTGCACCGGATTATCTCTCAGCGTCTGTATCATTGACTGTATCTTTGCAGCACCCTCACGTCCGTCAAACTTCATGGTCTGAACCTTCTCTTTGTAGTAACCATATTCCTGCCACAATTCAACCATTCTGTCCCACAGAGTCATGCCACGGTTCTTGTAGTATGCCGCAGCCTCACAGAGAAGCATCAGCGTTCCAACCGAGTCCTTATCCCTTGCATATGTACCAGGCAGACATCCAAATGTATCTTCAAGCCCGAACACATAATTGTGTTCACCTGTCTGCTCATAAGCCCTCATTCTCGATGCTATATTCTTAAATCCGATCAGGTTGTTGCAGTCACAGAAGGTGTTGTACTTCTTACATATCTCCTTGACCATATTGGTGATTACAACCGTTGTGACTATCGCCGGATTATCTGGGAGTCTGCCACTCTGGGCTCTCTGCATCAGCACGTAATCACATAGGATCGCACCGAACATATTTCCTGTAAATTCTTTATACTCATTATTCTTGCTGTCATATCCATACATTCCGAGTCTGTCAGCATCAGGGTCTGTGACAAGAATCAGCTCGCCGCCGACCTTCTTCGCCAGCTCAAGACTCAGGGCATACGCCTCTGCGCCCTCAGGATTTGGAGATTTCACAGTTGGGAAATTACCATCCTGAACGGCCTGTTCCTCAACGACATGTACATCCTTGAAACCCAGCTCGCTTAGAACTCTTGTAACAGGCTTAAGGCCTGTTCCGTGAAGCGGAGAATATACGATCTTCAGATCTCCTGCCTTCTGAATCTCCTCCGGATTCATGACAAGCTTGTGAAGCTCTCCTATATATGCGTCGTCAATCTCCTGACCGATCACATTCAACAGTCCTGCATCTATTGCAGCGCCCTTGTCCATAGTCTTAACCACGGAGAAATCTTCTATCTTGTTGACCTCTGCAATGATTTCCTTATCCTGCGGAGATACTATCTGAGCTCCATCATCCCAGTAAACCTTATATCCGTTGTATTCCTTTGGATTGTGGCTTGCCGTTATATTCACGCCGATATTGCAGTGCAGATGTCTCACTGCAAATGAAAGCTCCGGTGTCGGGCGGAGCGCATCAAACAGATACACCTTCACGCCATTTGCGCACAGGCAGAGTGCAGTCTCAAAAGCATACAGAGAAGCATTATTCCTGTTGTCAAATGCTATCGCTGCCGATGGCTTTGATATTCCGATCTTCGCCAGGTAGTTAGCAATTCCCTGTGTTGCCATGCGAACCGTGTAAATGTTCATGCGGTTCGTTCCCGCTCCCATCACGCCTCGAAGTCCACCTGTTCCAAACTCAAGGTTTGTGTAAAATCTATCTTCAATCTCCGCTTCATTATCCTTTATGTTTACGAGCTCCTGCTTCGTAACATCATCTACCTGATCGCTGCCAAGCCACATCTCGTATCTCTGCTTTGCGTCCATCTTCTACCCCTTTCCTGACCTCACAGGCCACACAGATTTTTCCTTTTTTATCTATCCACAATTTATCTTCCGTTCATTTTATTAGGCTATTTTTAGCTAATTTATTGTTATTTGTATAATATATTAAGCAGTTTTTAAATTCAATATTTAATCTTGCAATTTATATCACTTTGTTGCGCAGATGTATATTGCAGCCGTTTTATTATGGCGGTATTAACTAAAAGAATTATATTTTCTGCAATTGACTTGTAATATAACCGACCTTTTTTATTCCTTTACAGAGGCCATTTGTGATCTGCTCAAGATCAACCTGAGCGTTGTAGCCGGATTTGTGTACAGCAAGATCACGGAAGCACAGAAGGATCAGAAGGAGCTCGTAGTCCAGGTGGCATCCAGGGATCTGAAGAGCCGAATGCCGGAGTATGAACTGATCAGGATCATCGGCATACTGATCGATAATGCGCTTGAATCGACCGCCCCATTTGGCACTGCATATCTGTACCTGGACAGCAGGCAGAACCAGATAGAAATAAAAACAAGAAACAAGGGTTCCGTCAAAACCAACGAATTCCGCCAGAATATGTTCTCACCGGGATATACCACCAAAACCGGAGACAGACATGGCCATGGTTACGGTCTCTACAACCTGAAAAAACTGACCGACAAGTACAATGGTAAAATATATCTCGACACGGTAAATACCGACCAGGGAGACTACATACAGTTCGACGTCATCGTATAATGACAGCAAAGCGCCGTCCGGTCACCAGACCAGACGGCGCTTTTTTGTATTTGCTATATATTATACTTATGCTACTCTGCCAGCTTGTTGAGCTTCTCAACAAGTGCTGTCTGGAGAGCTTCAAGCTTTGCATCTGCATCATCAAGGCTTGTTCCCTTGATTCCGTAGTACAGCTTGATCTTTGGCTCTGTTCCTGATGGACGTACACATGCCCATGCGCCATCCTCAAGGTCGTAGTAGAGAACGTTGGACTGTGGAAGTCCTGACTCTGTGACCTCTCCGGTGGCAAGATCTGTGATCGTGTTCTTCTCGTAATCACGAACCTTGAGAACCTTGAGTGTATCGATCTGAGTAAGTGACTCAGCTCTGAGTGAGGACATGATCTTGCGGATCTTCTCTGCTCCTGTAACACCCTTGAGCGTTATTGTGTAGAGGCCTTCCTTGTAATATCCGTACTTCTCATAGAGATCAAGCATGTGATCCCACAGAGTGATTCCCTGGCTCTTGCAGTATGCTGCAGCCTCGCAGAGACACATAACTGCAACCGGAGCATCCTTGTCTCTTGCGTATGTTCCAACGAGACATCCGTAGCTCTCCTCCATACCCATTACGAAATTGTATGAATTATTCTGCTCGAAGAACTTGATCTGCTCACCGATGAACTTGAAGCCTGTTAGAACCTCGATGAGGTTGACATTGTAATCTGCAGCCAGTGGATCAGCCATATTTGTGGTTACAATAGTCTTGACCATGGCCGGATTCTTTGGCATGAGACCGCATTTTGTTCTCTCTCTGAACTGGTATTCAGCGATTATAAGTCCTGACATATTTCCTGTAAATGGCATATACTTGCCTGTCTTTGTATCGAGTGCGTATATTCCAAGACGGTCTGCATCAGGATCTGTAGCAAGAACTATGTCCGCATTCTTCTCCTTTGCCAGCTTGAGGGCAAGCTCAAATGCCTTTGGATCCTCTGGGTTTGGATACTCAAGCGTTGTGAACTCAGGGTCTGGAAGCTCCTGCTCAGGAACAATGTATACGTTTTTGAAACCAAGCTCGGACAGGACTCTCTTTACAGGTACAAGACCGGTTCCGTGGAACGGTGTGTATACGATCTTGATGTTCTCTGACTGCTCCTTGATGATCTCAGGATGAATGATCTGCTTCTTGAGTTCCTCCATATACGCGTCATCTATCTCGGCACCTATGATAGTGAGAAGGCCCTTGTCAAGTGCCTCCTGCTTATCCATGGTCTTTACTGTATGGAAATCTGTTACAGCCTTAACCTCTGCGATGATCTCTCTGTCCTTTGGAGCTGTGATCTGCGCGCCATCCTCCCAGTATACCTTGTAACCGTTGTACTCTGGTGGATTGTGGCTGGCTGTTATAACTATACCTGCTGTACATCCAAGCTTTCTGACTGCATATGAAAGCTCAGGTGTAGGTCTGAGTGACTCAAAGAGATATGACTTGATTCCATTTGCACACAGGCAGAGAGCTGCTTCTGCTGCAAACTCTGGAGAATACTTTCTTGAATCGTATGCTATTGCCACGCCCTTGTCCTGCGCATTCTGCTTCACAATGAAGTTTGCAAGACCCTGTGTAGCCTTGCGGACGGTGTAGAAGTTCATTCTGTTGGTTCCCGCGCCTATCACACCTCTGAGTCCACCAGTTCCAAATACAAGATCACGATAGAATCTGTCCTCGATCTCAGCCTCATCATCAGCTATGGCTGCAAGCTCCTTCTTGGTGTCCTCATCGAAATAATCATCTGTCATCCAAAAATCATATGTGTCTCTGTAACTCATCTTTCTACTTCTCCTTCTTTTTTCTCATTTAGTATGCCCTTTTATGAACGTTCTGCTGTTTGAGCAATCACTGCTCAGCGCTTCCTATTTTCTCAGGAATTCTAGTGGATCTCCCTCAGCCAGAAAATGTGTCATGAGGTATGCTCCTCTGAGCGACACCTGTTCCTCTGACAGGATTCTTCTGACCTCACCTCGGTCTGCGAGTATGACCTGTATGTCCTCTGTGCTCTCCTTGCTGTCGAGATTTGGTGTTCCTGTAACTGTTCCAAATACAGCACTGCTCATCTCATCCGTAAATCCCGGGCCCATATAGAATGGCCTTCTATAGAGTTCTTCTCCGCCCTCATATACATCAAGGGTAAGCCCTGTCTCTTCCTTCATCTCCCTGACTGCTGCCTGCGCCGGAGTCTCATCTCCGTCCACCAGTCCTGCAGGAAGTTCATATATATACGCATCGAGTGGGTATCTGTACTGCCTTATGAGCACCAGCTTCGGCTCATCTTCCAGCTTAACTCCATATATAACTATTCCTTCCGGTTTTACATCGTGGGTCTTTATCTTGATGTCGTTCTCTTTATTCCTTGAAGCAAAGTAATAATTGAAGGCTTTTCCAGCCGTGTCAACCGCATCTATATGATAGAGGTTGAGGAACGGATTGTCTGTGAGTTTTTGTACACCTTTGTATTTCTCTTTCACTTCATCACATCCCTTCTGTGTATTTTAATGTATTCAGCCGACCATACATTCGCAAAACCGCATGGTTCCCGTGCTCTTTCGCTGCTGCGCAGCTATTTTGCTCATTGTATGGGGCGGTGACTCTATTCGAGTCACCACAGGATAAGAACACCTGATTCTTACATGCAAGCATGTCGAATCCGCTGTTCTTATCCTGCACGGCTGAATATTTACCTTTATTCAAAATTAGCATAGTTTTTACAATATATCAAATTCTTTTTTAAGTAATTTTATCATTTTTTAGCTATTTTTAATGTTTTTTAGTATATTTGCGTCATTTTGCCATATTTTTCTATGTGATTCCTGGTTTTGATGCAGCTATGTGCCTCCTGATTCTGAATATTTTTTACTCAAAAAATCCGGGCACTTTGATCTGCCCGGATTTCAAAAATGTTATGCAATTTATACTCTACTGATTCTCTGTCGATACCAGTTGATATTCTGCATCTCTCAACCTGCAGTAATAAAATGTCTGTCCAGCCTCCTCTGTGTAGGTTTCAAATACTCCCGTAACGATCACCTCACTCTGGTCCGCCGGGTAATCGCCTGGATATACTGCACCTCCACCAAGTTCAAATTCAAGCCCCTGACTGCAGCATGCCAGAGCGTCAGCTATGAGACAATAATTATAATATTTGTCGGTTATCGGATAATAGGATGCATAATACTTTCCTTCTATCCTTATCGTCTTGCCCTCATATTCCTCAGGTTTTGACATCATCTGATATACCGTCGCATATACAAGATCGCTTCCCATAAGTGTGAGATCCACATCCACACCCTCAGACTTGTATTGCGCTATAACTGAGCTGTCTCCATTCACGACCTGCCCATATGTTGGTTCTGATGTCGCCTCAGTTACAGATGCGGATTCTGTCTCTGTCATGGTTTGCATCTCTGTTGTGATCGTCGTCTCTGTTGTGGCTCCCGCCGACGACTTGCTTTCCACATCACCATCGCCTGTTTTCTGATTAAGCACCTTATCCACTGCATTCTGTGTGTTCAAACGACTGCCCGCAGTCTGAGATGCTCCACCACAGCCTGTGACAGTCAGCAACATACTCAGCACCAATATTGACATAATCAACCGCTTAAATCTGTGTCTGCATCCATGCATTATTCTATTTCTATTCATATACATATTCTTATCTCCTCATCACTTTCCCTGCTATACTGTTAAATGCAAATATAACCATATCGCATGCAACAATCGTAGATCCTACCGGTGTTGAAAATAATATAGATACCAGCATGCCGGTCAAAGTTCCCACAACTGACAATACAGCCGAATATAATACCACTGACCTGAAACTATACATAACTCGCATTGCCGAAAGTGCAGGGAATACCAGAAGCGCCGTAATGAGCAGGGAGCCCACCAGATTCATTGCAAGCACTATTATCACAGCGATTATCACCGCCAGCGCCAGATTATATGCCCCTGCATTTTTCCCGATTGCCCTGGTAAAACTCTCGTCAAATGTGACTGCAAATATCCTGTTGTATAACAAACAAAAAAACGCTATTACACATATTGACATAACTATACACAGCCACACTTCTCCCATTGTCAATGTCAGTATGGATGTTGAACCAAACAACGTTGAGCACACATCGCCAGATACATTTGCCGACGTGGAAAATACATTCATTATCAGATAACCTACGGCTAAAGCACCGACAGACATCATAGCTATCGCGGCATCCCCCTTAAGCTTCGCATTTTGTCCCGACATAAGTATGAGAATTGCAGCCGCCACGGTCACCGGCATCACTATGATCGTGTTGTTTGTCAGTTTCAGAACAGATCCTACCGCCATTGCTCCAAATGCAACATGCGAAAGTCCATCGCCGATAAATGAAAATCTTTTCAAAACCAATATTGCACCGAAAAGTGACGAACACAATGCTATAAGAATACCAACCACAAGAGCATACTTAACAAATGGATACTGCATATAGTAAATTAACTTATCAACAAGCTGCACTCTGTCCACCACCTTTCTCATATTCTACCGAAATGATGTTCCAATATCTGCTGTTCTTATATTCCTCTCTGCTGCCCCAGAACGAGCCCCCATGATTCATATGAAGCACATGTCTGGCGCAATCTATTGCCCTCAGATCATGTGATATCATGATCACTGCCACACCATTTTCATTTAACTGCTGTATCATCTGATAGAACTGTGCCGTTGCGACAGGATCAAGGCCTGTTACCGGTTCATCAAGCAGAAGAAGGTTCTCAGTTGCACACAGGGCTCTCGCCAGAAGGACGCGCTGCTGCTGTCCTCCCGACAAATGCCTGTAACATTTCCTGCGTATATCCCATATTCCAAGTCGTTCAAGCTGAGATTGTGCAAGCTGCTTTTCCTTTCTGCCATAAAAAGGACGTGCTCCGCACTTAGGCAGCGTTCCCGACAAAGCCACCTCCCATACAGTCGCAGGGAAATCCTTCTGCACAGGTGTCTGCTGCGGCAGATAGCCTATATCACGCGATGTCAAATCATCGCCAAACTTTATCTCTCCTGAAACCGGTTTCAACAGGCCAAGCAGAGTTTTTACCAAGGTACTCTTTCCCGCTCCGTTCTCTCCAACTATACAGAGATAGTCTCCCTTGTCTATACTGAAATTAAGACCTGACGCAACTGCTCTTCCGTCGTACCCGACTGCCAGGTCTTTGCACGTTATATATGACATTTGTTTTCTCCTATAAATCTAAATTTGTTTTATTGTTCAGCAATTAATTCAATGCCTGAGAAAGTACGTTCAAGTTATCTTCCATCACGTTCAGATACGTCTCACCATCAGCTACAGCCTTTGCAGTCACAGACTGCATGGAATTCATCGTCAGGATCTCCTGATTTTTCGAATCTGTTGTCTTCTTTATCGACTCTGCTATACTTTGATCTGCACCCTCTATCGTCAGAATAACCGGAAGCTTTAACTCATCCACCTTCTGCGCAAGGAATGTTATCGTCTCAAAACTTGCCTCCGACTCAGCACTGCATCCCACAAATGCAGCATAGTAAGTAAGCCCATAATCATCCGCCATATATCGGAAAGGGAATCTGTCGCCAAACAGAATTGCCTGACGTTTTCCCTTAGAAACTGTTAGTTCGTACCTTCCATCAAGATCATTGAGTTCATCAACGTACTTGCCTGCATTCTCCATGTAATCAGATTTATTATCTGGATCAAGTGCCTGGATATTATCCGCCAACACATTCGTCAACGCCACTGCGTTCTTGAGTGAAAGCCATACATGTTCATCATACTCCGGGCCTTCCTCTCCTCCCTCTTCTTCCTCTGCCTGCATGCCTGGAACTACCTCTTCCTCTTTGACTGCAGTTCCCAAAGCGTCAAGCATATTTACAACCTTCATATCCTTATTAGTCGCTTCTTTCAGGGCACTATCCACCCAGCCATCAGACTCACCGCCAACATACACAAACATATCTGCGTCAGCTATCTTTGCTATATCCTCTGCAGTTGGCTGATAACTGTGAAGATCCATCCCCTGATCGAGCAGCATAGTAAGCTGAAACTTGTCGGAATCACCGCCTATAATATTGCGGATCCAGTCATACTGAGGAAAAGTCGTACATACAATGCTGTACGCCGCAGCATTTGCCGCATTTTCAGGCACACTGCCCCCTTTCTGATCAGCATCTGCTGCCGTCATTGATGCTCCGCAGCCACAAAATGCTGAAACAGTAAGTACCGATGCCATAACAAGGCCAAATATTCTATTTTTCATAATGATCAATAAACCTCCGAATTGATTGATAAAATTGACAGGCATATTTTGATGCCTATAATTGGGTAAATTTAATAAACTGCCTCTAGATCAAAAAACACCAATAATAAGTATTCGCCCTTATCTTTAGATGTATTTCCAGACGCAATTCTCAGTCAATATCCGTACTTTAAATCAATTCAGCAATTCCACCTTCAGGGAAACGAGCGTATCGGTACAATACTCGTGGGTATACACCAATACAACTCCAAGTGTGAACACACTTAAGAACGCCAGGAACACTGGCGTAGTTGACATTGTCTTTATATTTGAAAGGAACTGTGCAGCCTGCTGCAAATGCATACATATAGGACATTCCTGCCCCGTACAGTCATGCTCCACATTGCGCGCAATATAGCCGTAAGAGAAAAGTACTCCCGATACAAAGAACACTATAAGAATCCATGACATTATTCTCTTTTTACTCATTCCGCACACCTCCTTTTCATTGTAGGAATTTGGGGATATATAGTTTTCGTTGTGACCGTAACGATACAATCCCATCTGTAACAATCACGTTTAGTTTAGACTACAGCGACTCCACAACGCCTCTGACAATCTTTGCAAATACCACATATCGACGATCTGTCACAGTCGATCATAAATCCATACCTCTCCTGAACTCCTTTAGCTATGTGATTCATGGTATCGCGGTCAATATGTATGACTCTTCCGCACTTAACACACTGCATATGAAGGTGTTCGTGACAACTATGATCAGCCTTTTCCATTCTATACATACTTGAACCACCATCAGCACTCTGATACTTTATCAATTTGTCCTGGGTAACCATGCGGTCAAGATTGCGATATACAGTTGTTGTATTCGCATCTATGCCATTCTCATCCAAATACACACTTACATCAGCCGCGCAAAACCCTCTGTCCTGCCTCTCTGTAGCAAATGCCTCTATAGCCTGACTTATTCTCGTTTTATACTCCCTCGCCATAATATTCCTCTTTTTTGAATTTGCAAGTCATTTGCATTTTACTGTATCATAAATGGCTTTTAACTTTATGTCAACTCTTTTTTATCACTTTTCCAGCACTACTATCTTGTTTGATATATTGCTGACAAATGGTATTTTGCCAATGACTTTATATACCGGTATGAACTCAGCCATTCCTTCTACAAGACTGTGCTGTTCTATGTATCTGTATTTCGGTATGATCTCCGCCAGCTTCTTTCCATTTGACACGCCCCAGGAAAACCTGGCATGGCTTTCATGGATGGATTTCTCCTTGATATGCTTTGCCATGAACGGAGCCATAGTCTCTACGAGCACCGTAGCATGAGTAAATTTCCTGTCTATTATGTCGAATATTTTCTTCACATCAGCTTCTGTGAGATACATCGTAAGCCCCTCTATGATGACCAGCACAGGTTCACCGGCATACTCTACCATGTCAGCCCATTTGTCGTCCATGGCAGATTCCGCTATCTGGTACACCGGTCCGTCCTCCTGCAGGAACTTTGCCCTTACAGTCATGGTCTCCGGGAGATCAATGTTGTACCAGTCTTTATATTTGCCCTCATTTCTATAGCAACGGGTGTCAAGACCACAGGCGATATTCACAACCACAGCACCCTTGTGCTTCTTCAGGAATTCTGATACAAGCTTATCAAGCACTATGGTTCTCGCTATAACTCCGCTTCCCATTGCCAGATCCTTGTCCGCCAGTGAAAAGTCATAATCCAGGCTGTCAACTATCTCTATGGCCTTGCCATCGTATATGGCATGATCCGGTTTTCTTGATTCTTTCGCTCTGGCATAGAGTGTCTGGAGCATCGTCTCCGGGACTCCCGTTATGTCTACCTTTGATCTGCTTACTGTATTGTTCTGTGTGCTAACCATTTTCTCATTTCCTCCTGCTTTTTAATTATGCAAACGCATGAGAGGTGCTGCGCGCGGCATTTACATAAAATATAACATTTGTCATGTTTTGTTATGTTCATAAAAATAAGAGGTTCATCATCGATGAACCTCTTTCTTTAAACTCTCTATCAACTTTTCTGTACCGCCTGTGGCATGAATGCCAATCTTTTCTGTCAGATACATTTTCTTCTCCACATCTACATCCTCGTTCAGTATCGCCATGGCTCCTTCAAGCCGCATCTTAGCCAGCACGCGAACCAAAGTCTCATCCGGCTCGCATCCAAGCTGTGACCTGTAATATGCCGCAAATGAATGTCTCATGAACTCCTCAACCCTCTGGTGATAATTCTCATAGCAGCTGCCGTCAGCGCCATGCATGATGATCATTACCTCTTCCCTGTGTGCCAGAAGGAATTGCATCATGATCTTATCTGCATCTACGCCCGTGGCGGGGTTCTCAATCTCCCCCTTCATAAGTTCTCCAAGCAGGGCTTCATATTGGTTCACAAGCGGTTCAAGTATCGCCTTGAACAATGCCTCCTTACTCTCAAATGAAAAGTAGAAGGCTCCGGTGGTAACTCCCGCACTCTTGCATATCATTCTAAGACTTGCCCTCTGGTAGCCATTTTTAAGGAATTCCCCTTTACCTGCTTTTTTCAGTTTTTCTATCGTTTCACTGCGCTTGTCGTTTTCCATAACACATGTCATGTTAGCACAAACTAACCAATCTAACAACCGCTTTTTTTGTAAAGTATTATTTGTAACGCCTTTCTTTACGCTCTGGCTTTTTTACAGCTATCCACTAACTGACAGAGATGTAACCATTGTTCCTGACTTATACAAATCCTTACTTTTCCTACTATCCCCCAACTGACAGAGATGTATTCTACTGCTTCTGCAGGTACTTCACCGGAACTGCTTTCGTAAGCCACACGCCATTCTTCGAAAGATAGAACTTATATCCATCCCTGTACATCTCTCTAGATCTTACAATATACAAAACCGGTTTTCCATGTCGCTGTCCCACCTTAAATGCTGTGTCTCTGTCATTTGACAAGTGGACATACAGACGGCTCTTAGGCAGAAGTCCCTCTGTTTCTATATCCTGTACATACTTTTCACCCGTGCCGTGCCACAATTCTTCCGGCGGACTCACCTCGTCCAGCTCGACATCAACAGGTATAGAATGTCCCTGATTTGCTCTTATAAGAGTCTTGTCTTCGTTGAATGAATACCTCTGTTTCTTGTCAGCACGGACAATCTCTTCCAACATATCCATATCGATTGGGTGTTGTTCTCCAATACCAGACAACAGCTCGTCAACATTTGCCCAGCCATGCTCATCCAGACTGATTCCGATACTTTCTGGTCTGTGTCGAAGAATCAGACTCATAAAACGGCTGAGCTTATTTAAATATTTTTCATCGTATTCCACGCTCTTCTCCTCCAGTCAACTACAATCATCAAGGTTCATTTGAGCCTTTTATTTGGATTATTTTTTCATAAATCACTTTACGATATCTGACAAACGTCAGCTCTTTATAGGCATCTTCATCGTGAGCCAACGCTACATGCAAAATTCTTTCAGTCACATTAATATATTCTTTCGTTCAAGTATTTCCCTACCGTCTCAAGCCCTCCAATTGGCACGCAGAACTTCTGGTCATGATTCTTACATGCCTCATAAGTGTCCTCAAGATCAAACCAGCACACTCCGTCAAGCTCTTCCTTCTGTATTGTCAGATCTGCTATGTCCACCTGTTTCTGATACACGAACACAAATGCCACCTCATTGTCCCTGAACATTCTGCCATGAAATTCCTTCTCATACTGGATCCTGAATGTCCCCGCAAAGTCAAGGTCAGAAGCCTCAGCCTTGATGCCAAGCTCCTCACCGAGCTCCCTGAGTGCTGACTCCAGAGGTTCATCTCCCGCCTGTATGTGCCCCGCCGATGAGGTATCATACCTTCCTGGAAATGAATCCTTATTCATTGCCCGCTTCTGCAGGAGAACCTTATACCTTCCATTCTCTTGCTTCGCTATCCAGATATGGGCAGTCCTGTGACATATGCCTTTTGCATGTGCCTCGCTCCTCTCCACTGTGTCTCCGGTAGGGTTGCCCTGTTCGTCGCATATATCAAAAAGTTCCATTATAGTGTACCGTCCTTATTTCATCTTATATAACAACATTATTATTTATTGATACTATTTTGCAAAAACATCTTCTCATAGCACAAACTTCTCAAAAAGCAACAGATAAATTGACTAATTGCCGCCAGAAATATAACAATTCTATCCATTTTCGTTATGTCGGCTTGCTCAAGCACACCCATCGCAACGCTCATTATATCATATAGTAATGGAACTGAGAAATCGACTCTGCCTATTTATAACTATTCACAAATCTTATATCAGTTTTTAACGTTTACACAAAACTTGAAACGGTATTACAAAATCTACTGTTCACACAGTCTGCTCGGTTTTCGACGTCCGCTTCTTATCAACGAATCTCATGATACATCCAACAACCATAATACCAAATGCAACATACATTATTGTAAATGCACAACCTTTATCACCTGTTCCAGGCACTACACGCCTATCTTTAAAGTCCCACTTAAGGAGTTCATAGACAACTATTGTTAATATATTAAAAACTATCATCCCCACAGGCTTAAATCCAATATTCATTATCAGATATAATATTACAAACAATGCCATCAAACCTACCATTCCAGGAACAAATATCTTGTAGAATGTCGCCATTGCAGCGTCATTCCAATCTGATGATGTGGACGATAAATACACCTGTGCCATTCCCACTAATGACTTACTTTCATTTTCATTTTTTGCAAATGGCAAGAATAACGAAACAATCGTTAATCCAAAGCCTACAATTCCTATAAATAATCCTCTTACTTTTTGCATTTTCATATATTTCCTTTCTTTCCTCTAAATCACCCTTTAACAATTTATAATTATATGACTTAGTCTCTTGTCAAATTTGAAGTTTGGGGATATTTTTGATTTCTCTGCAGCAAAACAATTCAAGCTATTCTTCTTTTGATACCCGTACTTCAATTTCATAATCATCATAATCATATTCCAAAGTAATAGAATATCCTTGTTCATTATTTGCGCTATACCTGTCATCTTTCTGGTTTTTTTCATCCGTAAAGCCTTTTTCCTTGCATGCATCAACATACTGATCATATTGATCTTTTGACATTCCACACACGTCAAATTTAAATAAATCTTCATCATCCAGGTCAACCTTTATCATCTCAGCCTCTGGCTTATCCACTTCATTTCCTATATCATAATTTGACCACTGCACTGCTTTTTCCGTCTTATCCTCAGTAGAATATTTTTTCGATATAAAATCATAATATTCTGTATACACATTTCCATCACTTATGTACTTAATCGTAGCTATATCTGGCTGCATCAAATTATAATGCGATATATCATTTAAATAATAATACCCCGAATAATAATAGCAACGCACTTTATCCACAGACTCTCCCGGATTTACTACTCTCTCCGAGCCGGTGCTCATAGATATCTCTTTTTCCTTTAATTCAGACATGTCATCATCACTAAATTCAAAACTCTTTTGAATATCTTGGTAAAACTTCTCTTTTTCTTTGTCTGTAATGTCATTTTTCGCTTTGAAACTTAATTCAAAATCAACTATTGTACAATTAGAATTATTGGTATAGTCGAGCACCACGCACCTTTTTTCATCAACAATATTCTCGTCAATGTTCCAATCAACCTCATCTATCTTGACCGTTTGCGGTTCATTACCTTTGGTCTCCTTATTGTGAGTATCTTTTTCCGAATTTTCTGCAGAACAACCCGTCATCAATAAGGACAACACCCAAATACACAACATAATCATTTTTTTGTTCAATTTCATAACAACTCTCCTCCTTACGATATTTTCTCTATCAACTCATACGCCTGATCTATGTATTCATCGATTTCCACTTTCCGCTGTCTGAGCCTTAATATATGCGCATCAACCTCTCTCCTCACTTCATCTTTGCTAAGATTATCCAGTTCCGCTATCTCCCTGATGGAAAACTCCAGATTCTGAAGGAGCTTGATCATCCTGACCCTGTCTTGGGTTTTCGCATCGTACAGCAGATAACCTCTCTCATTTCTTGCTGCCGCAGACATTAAGCCGGCCTTTTCATATCCCTGAATCGCCCGTCTGCTGACCCCAGTATGTTCACACAACTCCCTCAATGTCTCCACTCTTTTTATCACCACCTCACGCAGACATTTTTTTAACTGTAAAATTGCACGTTACGTGCAGTCAACACATTGATGCCAGTCCATAACATATGCTGCCTTCGATGTTGATATTGTCCCATAGTATTTTCAAAAGTGGATTTGTCAGTGCAAAAAGGCACTCTGAATCCAGCCTGTCATCTGTCTTCAGAGTGCCTTTTTCACATTTCATATATAATTTATCTTAATAATTATGTCTTACCGAAAGTCAGTTTACGACCGCCGTCCGCATCGTGCTAAAGCTCCCGGATTATTTGCCCAAGCTCTTCCTTCTTTCTGTTGTATGCATCCAGATCACTGTTCCTTTCACATAATTTTACTGCCCTCTCCAACCATGCAATGCACTCATTTCTGTCTCCAAGCTCAATATAAATATTTGCTGCAGGAATAAGCATATAATTTATCAGATCAAGCTCCGAACTACATGTTCTGCTGTAAACCTTCCATGCTTTGTGTATATTTCTGTCTACCTGACACGGATTGACATCTATATATGTATAGAACCATCCCTTAGTTATGTAATACGACAGCCAGTTTTCAGCATTATCTGTAATTCCACCGGTCTCTGAATTATCTATCTGAGTCATGATCATCCTGGCTCTGTTCAGAAGATCTACGGCCTTTTTTCTGTTTCGCAATGTGAAATTCCCGTCAAAGCAGGATCTGACTGTATATGTCGCTGCCGCAATGATATCTGCAGCAAGCTTTAACCGTGCATCCGTCGTTTCTGCTTTTTCATAGCACGCTATCGCCCTATCCATATATCTCATCTGAAGAGCATACATTTTTTTCCCTTCTCCTGTCTCCGGTTCAAAGTTTCCGTCAAGAATTGTGTCCAGATAATCCATCCAGATGTCGCAGACAAAGCCTTTTATATAATGACTTTTTCCTTCCGACCATTTCTCAAGATATCCTAATATCTCCTCTGTATCGCTATACCGACCCATATCTGCATATACATGAGCCAGCTTGTCACACACTTCAACCATTTCCCGGTCTGATATAAGTTCGTCTGTACGTCTGGCCATTTCCCATATTCTTCTTCCATGAGTCAGTATAAATTGTTCACTTTCTATAGGCAGCATCACAATTGTCTTTGCTGCAAGGCGAAGATATTCCCTGGAATCACACAAGTTATCCACATTCATACAACAATTTGCAACAGCCACGCATATCGATACCACAACGTTATCACCAGCGATCAGATTGGCAAGGCACGCTTTTACGGGCTGAAGCTCTTCTGTTTCTGGCGGCATGTTCTTCTTATCCTGTATATCTTCCCATTTTCTGCCAAGCTCCCTTCGTACCGCCTGGCCTATAACAGGATGAAGTGCAAGTTTTTTATGACGTTCAACCCAGCCAATATCAGCCAGTTCATTTATCATATTCTCATCTTCAGCATCAATAAGGCAGGAAAAATCCCTAAAATCTACACCGCTGTCTCCAAACAAGGCCAGACTCATCAAAATCCCTCTCTGTTTCGGCGTAAGGCCATCCATGCAAAACAGCGATGAGATCATATCTGTCATATGCCCATATACATTCCGGCTATCTATGGTGCAACCTGTTTTCACCCCATCCAGTGCCGTAAATCCTTGTTCCCGAACCCAAGCACACGCTTCGTCAATTGACAGATACCCTCTGTCTATCTGTCTTGCCAGGATCATCAGCATGAGTGTGTGTCCATTCACCCTGTCTATCAGTTCGTCCAGTTTCTCATACAGATCAGCATCTGACTTTGATTCAGTATTCCGCATATTTGACAACATCAGTTCATACATATGCCGCCTTTCAGAGAATGCCTCAATCTGTATATGGTCATAACACTCCGGAATAATCCCCCCTCGCGTCACTACTATCAGCCTGCATCCTGTCCTCACAAGTTCTGATATCCCATCATCCATGTATATATCACTGTTATCCAGAACCGGAACATTATCCACAACCACCAGGCTCTCTTTTGTGTTCTCCGATACGCACTCCCTGAATTTCCTGAGTTTTCTGTGGAAATAATCAGCTTCGTTTTCATCAGCCTGTCTGCAAACTGTATTTATATAAAACATATCATCATTACATACAGTTGAATAAAACGAGTTTGAATAATTCAGGTACAGCACCGTATCTAACCGGTCTCTGACATCTATGACAAATCTCCGAACCAGTGTACTCTTTCCGATTCCTCCCATTCCTGTTACAAATATACAAGGCTTTGTCTTTTCGGAAAACCAATCCGTAAGAAGCTTTAGTTCATCCGTTCTCCCCACTACATTTTCAATACAAGCCACCGGACTTGATACAACATATGCTCTTGTCTCATCAGAATTCCCATACAAAGAATCCAGGATCATGAGCAGTCCATCCATTGTCTGATATCTGTCCGACCAGTTTCTTGAAAGAGTTCTGTGCAGACATTCTGCAAGTTCCATGGCAAATGAATCCCTGTAGAAATGCTTTTTATTATTTGCCGGACACGAAGAATCTACCGTTGATCTATACATGAATTTCCCAACGTCATATACTGCATTCTCGTCGCAGTCAAATACATCCGGGGCGCGTCCGAACAAAAGGTAAAAAAGCACCGCTCCAACACCATACACATCACTCCACGTCCCAACATGTTCTATATCTCCTCTTCTCAGCTCATATGAAGCCCACTTCGAAGTAAATCTTAATATATTATTCTCAGCACAACTTCCTCCTGTTACACTGCATTCTTCAATATCTTTTTCCCTGATAACCGAATCGAAATCATATAATTGAACCCAGTCCCGCGTTCCCTCAAGTACCAGCACATTTTCTGGTTTCACATCCAGATATAAATATCCTCCGTCATGCAGCAGCTTCAATGTTCTTGCAAGACTCCTTACTATGCCGATAGCATCCTGAACACTTTCAAATCGGCATTTGTCCAAAGTCGTGCCATCCTGATATGTGGTCACAATATATATTTTGTTCTCTTTTTCGTAGATCTCATACGTGTTTACTATGCGATTTGCGAGTCCATCAGTATCAAACAGGCTGTTGTTCAAGTCAAAAGTACATCGTAAATGTCGTCTTTCTTCCTCGGTTTTATACTGCATTTCCCTGATCCTAACCGGTCGCCTGACACCAGAGTTGTTGACATAATATCCATCATATACTATAGACGAACTACCTCTGCCGAGTTCTCCTGTCAACACATACTCATATGGGCAGTCTTTAAAAGTAAGTATTACATTTTCTTTCGTATTGTAATCCGCATCATAATTCGTTTTGTAGTCCATATTCCGTATCCTGCTTTTTCATGAATCTCTGTTATAGCCAGCTTTTACCGCTGCGATTGGCTGTCGAAATATATCTCCTGCATAAAATCCTCTCTGAATGTTGTAAGAGGGTCATCATTTTCCAGCGCAAATAAAAATATCCAGTCATATGGATTGCCTGCGTAAAGTGTCTGATACCCGGAGCTCAACAGAATATCATTTATCCGCAGCCGGCAATTCTCTGCATCTCTGCCACTCACCATTCTGCCCCCACACGCAACTGCTTTCCCCGCCAGGTACTCATAAAACGAGAGAAGGATAAGCAATTTTCTCATTCTCTCATCTGATATGCGCACACCATTAATCACTTTTTCCAAACCATCCCGGTCCGGATAACAATACACGGCAAACGCATGGATCAGCCCGCTGTCTGTGAGTATATTTCTGATATTTCTTCCACCAGCCGCTTTTCTGACATTCGGTCCATATAGACCTATCATTTGCAGATAAATAGTCCACACCGACAGTGAGGTTTCAAAGCCATTGCTTTTGCCGCCCTCAGGAAGCTCCACTTGAAATGCCCTGCGCTCTGCTGCGGCTATTCCATTCTCACCCGATATTTTCAGCCACATTCTCTTTAACATTTTTGTCGCAGTAACATGCTTATAGACAAATCTTTCTACATTTTCGGATATATATACCACAGTTTCTTCCATAGATGAAATATTCTTCACCTCACCGGCTATATCGCCTGTATAAAACACTGTATCATTGTCTGGAATCCTCTGAACATCCACATCCGGCAGATTTTCCAACATCATTTGCAGCGTCTTATAATCCGTTTTCATTTTGATCGCCATATAATACACGATCTCTTCCATATCATGAAGATCAAATCCCCTCGAAAGGCAGATCCTTCTCAGAAAATCCTCAGTCTCCTCGACTCCCAAGCCAAATACAAAGCTCAATTGCAATGCGGTACTCTTATTGATATTAATATCTCCAGAAAACCACTTTGACATATTTCTCGGAGGCATCACACCGCGCACTCTATATCTTTCCTTTATAAAATCTGTTTTACTTCCCACATCATCCAGGCTCCCGGTATAACCTTTCTCTATAAGAAATATATCCAAAGCCTCTCCAAAATTTCTGAAGCGCTCCATCTGGCAACGCAGTTCTTCCAGATAATTGTCATCATATGGGGTGATTTCACTGCAGCGAGCCAGCATCCTGTCTGTATATTCTTCCATTTGTATCTTCCGACTTTCCATAAATAATTATATATTAAATAGTATGTTGTTATCCTACTCATTGTCAATATATCAATATTAGGGTTGTCTATTATTGTCATTTAATGTAGAATTAATAAAAATGTGTGGAGGAATTTTCAATGAAAAAGCTACTGATTGGTATCGGCATTATATTAGCTCTAATTATTGTATTTTACCTGATAGTACTTATAACTGGATGGATATAGAATTTTTATTATGAGGACATACATATGAAAAAAATAAGCACTTTTTTACTTAAAGCATTTATTCTTATTTTATTTTGTGTAATTACATTTTTTATAACCCGATACTTATATATACCAAAGGGGCAAAAAATCGAAAAAACCGATTCGGCTATCGGTAAAACAATTGAGTTATCAGGTGAAACCATACGTTCTAATATTGCCAACATTGGTAAACTTGCAACAGCAGAATACACATATACTCATGTTGAACATTTTGATAGTTCTAGAACTATCGGCGATTTTAAGATTCCACTAACAAAGACTTCTTACATATTTAGCTATGACGGAACCATCATCGCTGGTGTTGATTTTACCAAAACAAATGTCAACAAAAATGACACAAGCAAAACTATTACTATTACTTTGCCCGAAGTTGAAATTATCAGCTCTGATGTAGATCAGGATAGCTTTCAATTATATGACGAAAAAAAGAACATTTTTAACCCTACTGATATAACTGACTATGTCGAATCTTTTGCAGATTTAAAAACCTCTGAAGAGCAAAAAGCAATTGACAAGGGGTTACTCGATAATGCAAAAACAAATGCCTGTACTATCATCAACTCTTACATGGCATCACTTAATATACCAAACTACACAACAAATATAACATTTTCAGACACAACCAATTAGCCAATATACACTTTGTATACTTTTATAAACGTTTTATAAAATATCAGTAATTGCACTTGATATTGATCACTTTTTAGGATATTCTCAGATCACAATAAGTTACTAAATAAGTCAGCTCTAATTGACACTAACATTATTAAATGTTAGAATTCTTGTATGATATGATTATGGTAACCTTACCATGCGAAATGGGAACTTTAAGAGATGGGTGTTCTACCATATAAAACAAATGAACAATTTTAATATGGATGTTCTACCATACAAAATGGAACAATTTTATGGGAGCCCTACCATGCAAAAAGGTTTTTAAGAGCTGTGCATTTTAGCACAGCTCTTTTATATTCTCAGAAAGGCGATAATGGATATCCTAAATTTTTACTATATTGATTTAAAATACATAAGAAATCTGTCTCGTGCAGATGACAACGTAATGTCAGTCTCCCCTCAGGTAGGTAAGGAGAATCGACCATTTCTTGGAATAATCATTCTTATAGGTGGTCAGAAATATTGCATCCCCCTTACCTCACCAAAAAAGAAATTTGAAAATATGAAAAGCCAGATTGATTTCATCAAAATATTTGACCACAACAGCAGGCATCCTGAGTATTCTTCTAAAATCATAGGAATTCTCAATCTAAACAATATGATTCCAGTTAACAACTCAGTTATATCTAAGGTCAATCTGAAATTAAACCCTCACGATACCCCAGATAAAACAAAACGAAAGATTCTTATGCAGAAGCAATTATCCTGGTGTCGGGATCATTCCGATACCATAATCAACAGAGCCAATAAAGTCCACTCTCTCATAACTGATTTTCCCGACAAAAATCGTAACCTTACCAAAAGATGTGTAGACTTTAATAAACTTGAGCACATTTTAGCCCAATACTCGGATGACTAAAATTCCTACACCACCAGCCGGGCCTTCGCCCTGCCGGTTCTGTCCTTTTCCACCACGATCTGCTTGTCAATCTTCTCCTTGAGTTCAGTCACGTGCGATATTATTCCCACCAGCTTGCGTCCCTCGGTCACGCTGACCAGCGCTTTGTATGCCTGTGGCAGAGTCTTTTCTGTGTCCAGTGAGCCAAAGCCCTCATCCACAAACATTGTATCTATCTGTATGCCGCCAGCCGAAGCCTGCACCTCATCGGAGAGTCCAAGTGCAAGGGAGAGTGATGCCATAAATGACTCGCCCCCAGAAAGAGACTTAACGTCTCGTCTGCTGCCGTTGTAATGATCCACAACACAGAGGTCAAGGCCGATCTGGCTTCTCTTGTCACTGCTGTCCGTCACACGCCCCAGCTCATACTGACCATCTGACATCTTCAGGAATCTCAGATTTGCACGCTGAATTATCCTGTCAAAATACGACATCTGTATATACGCCTCAAGGTTTATCTTGTTCTTGCCGGATACATTTCCTGAGGCAGTGTCATAGAGCGACTTCACGCTTACATATTTCTTTTCTTTTGCCGAAAGCTCATCGGACTTTCTGCTTATATTCGCCATCGCCGTTTCATTTGCACGGATGCGGCTGTTTCCATCCTGCATGAGAAGTCTGATCCTTCCCAGCTCATCTCTTGCTGCGTTTTTATCTTCCTCAAGCTTGGCAAGTTCAAGCTTCTCTGCTGACTCCAGCGTGTCTGTCAGAGCCTTTATCTGCCCCTCCAGCGTCTTAATATCCTGGATCACAGCATTATATTTCTTCTCAGAGACGTCAAATGAATCCTGCAGTTTCTTTGCTCTGCCAAGAATCTCGTTCATCTTCGTTTCCGCCTCACTCCGATTTCTGAATCTGAGCCCCGCGGCCAGTTCTGTCGCCTGTTCTCTGTCTGAGACAACCTTTGCCGTGAGCGCCGATATATTTCTCTCAAGCTCCGCCAGCTTAACCTGCATCCCGGCCAATGTTTCTTCCTCCTGAGGAAGTTTTGCAGCAAGCTCATCCCTTCTGCTGACCCTTTTGCGTTCAGCCTCGATCTGTCTGTCAGTCTCCGCAATCTTCTCATTATAGTATCCAATATTCTTCTCAACCTTTTCCGGCAGAACATCTATATCCTCCGGATCGTCAAATTTCCTTCCAGCCTGCTCAATAATGCTGTTTCTGATCTCCATGACGCTGGCAAGCTTTACCTTTGCATCCGTAGCACTGGCATTTGCCCTGTCGCGGGCTTTGTCAGCATCCTTCTTCGCATCATCTAACTGTGCATCTGTCGGAGCCTCCTTTGGCAGCGATGCAAGGAGTTTGTGCTCCGTCGCACCGCACACAGGGCACGCCTGTCCCTCCTTCAGATCCTTTGCTAGGATTCCCGCCTGGGCATTCCTGTAGAGCGTGCTCATATGCTCATACATATCCTGCTTTCTGGTATACATATCATTATCAAACAGATACTGCTTCTGTGCTTTGTCCACCGCCTGTTTTCTTCTGCTGTATTCCATGAGCAGTCTACTTATGTCATTCAGATAGTCAACAGCGTCAGCCATCTTCTCCCTCGATGCCGTGATTGCAACTATTTTCTCCCCCGCATCCGCAAGCTGTGTCTGCTCCTGCCTCAGCTTTTCTATGCTCTTCTGTTTGTCTGTCACAAGCATTCTGCCCTTCTCTGCCTGTTCATTTTGCCTTTGCAGGAGCTGTTCCTCGTCTGCAATATTTTTTCGCTTCTCGTCCAGTTTCTCATAGTTTGGAAGCTCGTTATTTATAACTGCTGCCTGCCTTTGGAGCTCTTCCGTCTCTGGGAAAGCTTCCTTTGTCCTGTTTAGCTCTGCCTCAGCAGTAGTTCTGTCATTCTGTACATTTGCAAGCTCCAAATGTGCCTTTTCAAGCTGCACTCTGGCTTTCTCTGTCTGCTGTGCCTTGCCTATCAGCGTGTCAAGTTCCCCGACCCGGGTCTCAAGTGTACTGATCTGCTTCTCATATGAATCCGTTCTTGCCTTCTCCGTTACAATAAGCTTTCCGATGAGTGTGATCACCTCATCAATTGGCATCTGGCCGTCCTTCGCCTTTTGAACACTGAGCCCAAAAGGGTCATCCTCTCCGCAGACTATCCCGGATATATACTGCTCTATACTCTTCTTCATATCGTCCCGTTCACTCTGAAGCCTTCTCGTCTCATCCTGAAGACGCTTCTGCAGAACAAAATACCTTGATGTGTGAAAAAGCTTGCTGAATATCTTCTGTCTGTCCCCGGACTCCGCCACCAACAGTTCCTTGAACTCACCCTGAGCAAGCATGGATATCTGCGAAAACTGCTCTCTGTCCACGCCCAACAATTCCTGAAGATATGAATTTACCTTCGTTCTGTTGGCGATGACCGAGTCATCCGGCAGATACAGTTCTGCAGCCGCATCCTGCATGGTAGTTCCCTCACCTTTTTTCTTACGTCTCTCATAGGAAGGATTTCTTTTAACTCTGTAAGTCTTCCCCATATGATCAAATGTCAGCTCAACGTAGGTATCTGTGTTCACATCGGCATACGTTGATCTCATCATCCTCGCATCACGGCTCGCCCCGCTCGGCTCATCATACAGCGCATAACAGATGGCATCGAATATCGTGGTCTTTCCCGCACCTGTATCCCCAGTCACAAGATACAAGCCTTCAGCCCCAAGCTGGGCCATGTCAAGCATCTGGACTCCCGCATATGGTCCAAATGCCGACATCGTAAGATTTATGGGTCTCATCACCAGGCCTCCTTTCACAATGTATCGCCCCTCTCGCCTCCGCGAGCGGGGCAGGTCGTCGGAGCGCATTTGAGTTATTCGCTTCGCTCATAAGCGCTCCTCCTTCCATATAGAGTCTATAATATCCTGAACAAAACTCCTCTGTTCATCGCTCATTTCCTGGTTGTTCTGCTTCTCATACAACTCTCCAAACAGATCTATAGGCTTTTTTCCTTCAAGCACAGCGCCATCGTCTATCGTCTGTGTCACACGGGTTCTGGTGTTGTCGTATCCAAGCTTCATCACATTTGGATAGACCGTTCTGAGTTTTCCCAAAGCATCCGGCACGTCATCCTCGTCCGTGAGAACCACATACAGATAATCATCCACAGCCGTCCCCTCATAGTTTCGCCTGTCCATCAGCTCGTCAAATGTTCCCTTTACCTCGCGCAGCTCATGCATCGGAACAAGCGGAACAGTCCTTATCTCTATTTTCTTGTTCTCAGGGATGTCAACAACTGTCACCGATTTGGTGTGGTTAGCCTCCGAAAGAGAATACTTAAGCGGTGTTCCACAGTATCTGACAGTCTCCCTGCCCACCTTCTGCGGCCCATGTATATGCCCCAGCGCCACATAGTCAAATGAGTCGAATACCGACACATCCACATTGTCCAGACCGCCCACATTCTCCTCCGACTCCGAGCGCACAGCCCCGGTCACGAACTGGTGGGCCACAAGGATATTTGTAACCTTCTCATCAACATCCATGTGCTCCACCGCCACACGGCAGGCATCCGTGTAATCCTTTATATAATCCGCCTCATCAGGGAATACCGCTCTGACCATTGCCGGCTTCACAAATGGCAGCATGTATATGTTCGCCATCTGTCCTTTTCCATCCTCCAGCTTATATGGTCTGACCAGCCCATCTCCCATCATGGCTATCTGTGCCGAATCATATACCGGCGATATATGGATTCCACTGAGATCAATCAGACTTGATGCAAATGCCAGCTTGGCCGCCGAATCATGGTTGCCGCTGATGATATATACTTGCAGCTTTCTCTTTGCAAGCGAAGTCAGGAAGCTGTCCAGCAGTTTCACCGCCTCCTCGCTCGGCACAGACTTATCATATACATCCCCGGCTATGATGACTCCATCCGGCTGCTCATCATCGATGATGCCCAGTATTTCTTTTAATATATACTCCTGATCCTCCAACATAGAAAATTCATTTACACGCTTTCCTATGTGAAGATCAGATAAATGGATCAAACGCATATACACTTCCCCTTTAAACAAAACATTCGTTGAAATAATTATAACATCACCGACAATATATCCCAATTATGTTTATCTTAATTTCGTTGATTTCGGTTTCTCCGCTACATGAAATACCATATTCGTCATATACTATGTAATATAGCACTAGTTTTCATCGGAGAACGCTCTATGGCAACTACTAACAAACTCAATTTTTTTCGTTTTTTCTTCATATCGATCCTCGGAGTGCTGCTGCATTTCACCTACGAGTGGTCAAATGACAATCCCGCTGTCGGACTATTCTCGGCAGTGAACGAGTCAACCTGGGAACACCTGAAACTTATATTCTTTCCAATGCTCCTGCTGACAATGATTGAATTTCTCTGGGCTCATATAAAAGATAAGCCCTTGCCGGAACACTATCTTCCAGCAAGGACTGTCGGTATCCTGTCAGGTATGGCATTCATTGTGGTTGGTTTCTACACTCTAAACGGTGTACTGGGCAGGAATTATGAATTTCTGAATATCGCACTTTATTTTGCTGGGGTTGTATATGCATTGCGCACCGAAAACAGATTAGAATCCAGGCAAATGTGCATAAACGACTACGTTTCCATGACTATCCTGGCAATTCTCGCGGTTGCATTCTTTGCATTTACCAACTATCCGCCTGAACTTGGGATATTTGCGGATCCTACAGCAGATTAACCACACACATCAAAAGCACCACCTGCATTACAAGTATAAGTGGCACTCCAACCGAGAAATAATTCTTCCTTATCTTGTGCCTGAACACCACCATTCCAAGCAGAGCACCGATACTTCCACCGGCAAATGCCATACCGAGAAGGACCGCTATAGGTATCCTGTATCCGCCCTTGACCGCTCTGTATTTGTCAATTCCGAACATGACAAATGTTACAACACTCACTGCCGCAACGAACCAAAGTGTCCATCTGTATTCCACAAACACATCCCAGAATGCAAAGCTCCATTTGCCCACAGGTCTGAGCTTCCACGTCATGAACACCGCAAGTTCTATCACACACACGCACACAGTGAACACTCTCAGCATCATATTCGTCTTGGAGGCCGTCCTGTCACACAACGCAAATGCTATTATCATGCCAGGGGCACCACCGGCAATGACTATGATCCCCAGCAGAACACTGAGCGCCTTATGGCTTGTTCTCCTGCGTCTCGCAGCCGTCACTCCATCAAGGACAGCTCCTAGTATATTTATACATATCAGATATATGATCAACTTATCCATTATATATACCCACCTTGTCTACTGACATTGTATACATAGTTCCACTCTCCTATATACTTCTACTGATCTGCGATGAGCACCTGCGGCTGAACCTTTCTGATGTTCCCCGCTCTGATAAATGCTACCACAGAGAATAACACGCTCATAAATACCAATGGTATAAACAGTGATATCACACTTGTACTTAAATTAAAACTGTATATTCCAAATGATTCAAATCCTGCCTTGAAGAATGGCTTGCTGACGATAAGTGCCAGAACTATACCAAGCAGCGAACCCACAACTGCCGTCACGATAAAGCGGACCGCAAGCTGGCATCTGAGTCTGAAGGATGTAAATCCAAGTGCCTTGTATATTCCGATATCCTTCTGCTCACGCATGAGAACCTTGCCACACACGATTATGACCGTGACTATCACGAATACAGCCCCTAACATATATGTGAGCAATGTGAGTCCCTGTATTGCAATGTTGACTGTACCCGCCACTCCTTCAAAATCATCCTTTGCTGAATGTATTGAATACGTGATGCCCTGATTATCGCCATATCTCTTATCTATCTCCTGGATTATCGCATCACATTCATCAGTATTGTCAAGATCATAACATATTCCTTTGCCGCTCCATTCCTCCTCATCTGAACTGCTTTTAGCGGCTCCACTGACACCAGACTCACTTACGGTCTCTTCGCTGGCAAACTTACTATATGCAGCCTTACTAATTGCAAAGTTCTTGCCCATATCATTTGCCGAATCGTATATGCCGGAGATCACCATCTTCCTTGCCACGCCGCCGCGCTTGACTGTGACTGTGTCACCTACGTTCATGTGAAATCCATCAGCCACATACTGGGTTATCAGCACTTCATTGTCATATGTGCAGGTTCTTCCCTTTCTTATCGTGTTGATCATATCAGGGTCCTCCACTATATAACAATACATCTGCACATCATCGAACAGAAGGTACTCGCTGGACATTTGATATTTTCTATACGCTGTGTGTTCTGATATAACATTCTCTATATCCTTCTGCGTATCCTCATCGACAAACGAAGCAGTCAGGTCATACTTTGTGACTGAAAACATATCCACCAGCATATTCTGTGAATTAAACCAGCGCATCATATCATTCATAAGTATCATGAACATGGCAAGTATAGCAGTCACTATGATGGCTGCGGCATACTGTTTCTTCTCAGATATAAACTGTCTGTATGCAAGACTCACACCAAGTTTCTTGCCTGAGACCGGAAGCTTCAGAACGCTTGAGAAATGCACACTGTCCCGTCCACCTCTTATCGCCTTTATAGGTGTGGCCTCGGATATTCTCCTTGTCTTCAACATGATAAATGCTGCTACCAGAAGCAGTATCGCCAATATGACACACAGCACAAGTCCTACATTAATATCAGACGGAACTTCAAGTCCTGAAGAAGATCTTGTGGCACTATTTATAATTTTTAGTATCGGAATGGCCAGTGGTATTCCAGCAAACAGTCCAGCCGCCACAGTGCACATATACCCGGCAAGCAACGCCAGCTTCACCGATGCATTTGTCATTCCGACCGCTTTGAGTATTCCTATGTTAACAAAATCCATCTCTATGCTGCTGCCGATGTTGTGTCCTAGGACTATCATAGCCGCCACCAGAAGCAGCACAACAAATATAAGCAGCACCGCGGAGAATACCTTTGTCATAAGAAGCATGTAACTTCCCGCCTGCTTCTTTGATAAAGTTATCCAGCAATATGACGCGAAATCACTCACATTATTCAGTTCTCTCTCAAACTCCATCTCCGTGAGGTCCAGGCCCGGCTTTTTATCTATTATGATAAGCTTTGACAATTCAAAGGATCTCTTGTCATCTTCCAGTCCGCTTCTATGATCTTCCGCAGCCTTTGCCTTGAGATCCGCAAAATCCTCATCTGAGATCAATATCGTCTTTATTCCCATGACCGAAGATCCCATATATGGATCCTCGAAAAATGACGCAACTTTGAAGGTATAAGAACCGTTATCATTGCCCAGCTCGACTGTATCACCAATCTTGCAGTCATACATACCTATGAAACTGAACGGCACACTTACCTCACCTTTTTCAAGCCGGCGATCTGTCATTTTGTTATCCACATCATACTGATCATATGTGAGCACGCTGTCTGTATCATTCAAAACGAAGCTGCTGTTTCCGCCTTTTCCATTGCAGTCCTTAAGCAGCAGATATACTACATCTGCTGCTTTCACTTCCTGCACCGCATCACATTTGCCAATATTCTTTATTATCTTGTCTGCACTTGTTCCATAGGCATCCAGCCTGTTCTCCCCATAAAGTGCGGCAAGCATACCTCCATAACCAACCTCTTCCATAGCTTCCGAATCATGCCTTATGGAATTCGTGTAGTAAGAAAGCACTGAACAGAATGCCAGAGAAATGATAAGCATGAGCACGAGCACACTTATATGCACGCCCTTGTTTCTTCTCATATTTCCTCGAAGCACCATCATGATATATCTCATCCCGGCACCTCCTACCACTGCATGGAACCAAGCCATGCATCTATCTGGCTCTCACGGCTCTTGCGGTCTTCTTCAATATATTGTGACAGCTTCAGCTCACCTATGATCCTTCCGTCCTCTATGTAGATGATCCTGTTCGCCCTGATAGCAGCCCTCACATCGTGGGTAACCATGAGTATGCTCTGTCCCTCCACGTTGAGCTCGGTGAGAAGATCCAGCACATCCTGGGTATTTCTGCGGTTCAATGCGCCTGTCGGCTCATCTGCGAAAAGGATACCCGGACTGTTGATGACCGCTCTGGCAATAGCGCCCCTCTGTGCCTCTCCGCCGGACACCTGTGCAGGAAGTCGGTCAGCAGCACTTTCTATATTCATCTTTTTTATGAGTTCATCAGCCCTGTTTTCAGTCTCTTTTGTTCTCGTATCCTTATTCATATAACCCGGCACAAGTATGTTCTCTCTAATGCTGAGGTTACTAACAAGATGTATCTGCTGAAACACAAATCCAAACTCATACACTCTGAGTTCTGCCATGCGCTTCTCATTATATTCTGTTATATCCTCGCCATCATATATGACCTTTCCCGAAGTCGGTCTGTCCATCCCGGACAGACTGTAAAGCAGTGTGGATTTTCCCGAACCTGACGCTCCCATGATGACTGTAAAATCTCCCTTATAGATATCCAGATCCATGTTGTTGAGCACATGATTCTGCACGCCCTCACTGGAAAAGCTTTTGCAAAGGTCTCTTGCCTGAAGAATTATATCTGCCATTTTTCTCTCCTTTTTATAGTTGTAGCACGGGGGCATTCAGACATCCTCTACAGATCTTCACCTCGCCACCGTGCTACAACCATATCACCCTATTTATTAACAAGTCCTTAACAAACCTTTCTTGCTGCAAAATATAACACTGCCTCCAGGCCATCAGCATGATTTACAAGTTCCACATCTCCGCCCATTCTGTCCATGAGATAATGGACAATAAATAGTCCAAGGCCCGCTCCAGGTTCATCACCGGAGTTTTCCCCTCGATAAAACTTCTCATATATGAACGGCATGTCCTTATCCGGGATTCCTGTTCCATGATCCTTTATGGACAGCCTGTATACCATATCAGCGCCGCTCACATGGACATTCCTTGGAAGTTTTTCGGGCGATATACATTCCGTAACAATACTTATCTCTGTGTCTCTGGCATACTTAGCGGCATTTGACAGTATATTTTCTATCACCTGAACCACTCTTCCCGAATCTGAATGCTCAAGCACTGCCTCGGTTATATCTCCATTCACCACGATATCCATTCCGAGACCTATATCTGACAGGACCTGTTCCAGCAGAGGTTTTATCTCAACCTTATCACTCTTCACCACCAGTCTGTCCAGATCATGCAAGGAATGAATAAACATGTCATTCGTTATGGACGTAACCTCATCACATTTCTTCATGATGACCGACGCATACCTCTCCCTGCGCTCCTGGGTGGCATCCATTTTCATGACCAATGCCTCCGCATATCCTCTTATAGATGCGATCGGAGTCTTTATATCATGTGACAGCGTGGCTATAACTGTCTTGTTGTTCTCTATCGCTTCCTGCTCTCTACGCCTTGCATGCACTATCTCCGTTCTCATATGGTCAAATGCCCACGTGAAGCTTCCGAACATATTTACCCGTCTGTACTTAAGTTCGGTGTCCATATCCCCTGCTGCCAGATGTGATGCATAATCCTCCAGCTCGTCAAATGGTCTGAGAACACACACGTATATGTACAGGAATAATACAATCACAACACACAAGACAACGATATACATGATCACTATATTACTAAGTCCTGACTTGCCGGTATCTATCTTTTGTTCCCTGAGTTCATTCATTACAGCGTCAAGCTTTTCGTCAGCATCTGTGGATCCCGAATCATACAGTTGTTTCACTTCATTCAGTTCCACTATATACTGCCCATATTCATCATCTTTTATCCGCCGTGTCTCGTCCTGCTTCTCCCTGTAGAACAGCCAACCAAAAACTATGGTTATAGCGCACATGAACACGATCAGCATTTTTATTATATTGCTTCTTACTGAATGTCGCTTCATATAAACTCCCTATAGCTGCCAAGTGGACATCCACCTTACAAGCTCATATTATTCTCACTGTCTTTGTCTATTCACTATCTCCCAGCACATATCCCGTTCCCCATACCGTACGGATAAGCTGCGGATGTGAAGGATCTGTCTCAAGCTTTTCCCTGAGCCACCTTACATGCACCGCAACCGTGGATGGCTCCACATCGCTGTACAACCCCCACACGGCACTCATGATCTGTTCCTTGGTCAATACCCTGCCTCTGTTCTCCGCCATGTATACAAGCAGGTCAAATTCCTTCGGCTTCATATCCACATTACTTTTGTTTCTGCTCACAGTCCGTGCGTGCCTGTTGATCTCTATCTCTTTCCCGTCTGTGTTCAGGGTCAACATCTCAGACTTATTGTCATCAACACCATAAGTTCTCCTAAGTATCGAACGGATACGAGACATAAGCTCTTTCAGTGAATACGGCTTTGCGATATAGTCATCTCCACCCATATCAAGGCCATTCACCTTGTCATCCTCACTCGTCCTTGCACTTGCAAATATGATTGGCACCTGCGAAGTATGCCTGAGTTCTTTACAGAATGAGAAACCTGTACCATCGGGAAGATTGATATCCAGAAGTATGAGATCACATTTGTTATCTGTCAGCACTTCATATGCATCGTCTATGCTGGCTGCGTACAGAAAAGCATAGCCGTTGTCCTCCAGCATATCCTGTATCAGCATAGACAGATCAGCGTCATCATCCACTATAAGTATTGTTCTCTTGTCTGTATGCTTTTCTGTCATCCTATACCCTCCAATATCTTCACTGTAGACAATTCATATTATATGACTCTAAACTGCCCACATATCGTCTGTAATATCATCCACAAACAGTGCATACAGCCAACTATTTTTCTTTATTCACTAGCATGTCATATGTAACACCATATTTCTCCGCTATGTCACTGGCATATGATTTACCAGCAGGTGGCGCTATCTCTATCTTGTATGATCTCTTAGCACCTTCATTATGTACGACCAGTGAGTAAGCCTTTCCCGCTCCCACTGCTCGTCCCTCATTCATCTCATCCACATCAAAACCCAGTTTATGCATATGCGTGTTGTATATCGTTCTCGTTCCCTTTGTCAGAATAGCTCTCACGGAATCCCTGGCTATATAATAGCCCTCCTCAAATGATGTGGTTGAAAATGTCTCATTGAGAAGTATGAGACTGCGATCATTCGCACCGTCAAATATCTCCCTGAATCTCTTGCACTCCTCACCAAGTCTTCCAAGATCCAGGGTCTTGTCTTCGTCAGCAGGGAAATGCGTAAATACGCAGTCCACAGGAGCAAATTCAAATTCATCACCTGGGATATATATACCACCCTGAGCCAGTACAAAAAGCTGACCTATCGTCTGGGTTATGGTCGTCTTTCCACCCCTATTTGCTCCTGTCAGAATATACACTCTGTGCTCGCTGTCAAAGTCCAGATCATTGGTCACTATGTGCTCCGACTCCTCCGTGTCAAATGCCGCAAGCTTGATATTGTATATGCCACGAGCCTTCATATAATATCTGCTCTTTGAATCGTCCTCCTCGGAAATATCTGCATTCGGCTGATATGCAGAGTTCACAACCTTTGCCTTGGAAAATGCTGCGCCGCGTTTCTGCAGTTTTTCTATGTACTCAGCCCATCTTATATAGTAAGTGAGCTCAGGTATGAGATCCGTCATATCAGTTATGGTAATCGACACATACTTATTTAACGTCTCCCTCATCCTCTTGACAATTCTTGTTATGAGCTTGGTGACTACCCTGTCTGTATACCGCGTAATATCTTTGGATTTGTCAGAATCAGGAATACCAACCATTCCTGCCGCCAAGTTATTTGCACCTCCAGTTACCACTCTTCCCTGAAGTTCCTGCTGAAATTTGGATAATGCTTCATTTACCGCATCTAACGGCTGAAATCTGAAGTCACTCTTAGCGTCGAGGTTGTCACTTATCTTATCTCTGGACATCAAATGACCGTAGAAATTGCTCAGCACACCGCCCCTCGTAAATTGCTTACTATTTACAGATATCAAGCCAACGCCATCAGCCTCATATCTGCTGTTCAGATTAACTCCTATAGTTATACTTCGAACCTCACCACTCACCTTTTTCAGCTCTGATATGTCCTTCTTCAGCTCACTGAAACCGTTGTCCTCATATATATTCTGAACATACTCCTTAAGACCTGTAAATCCCTCGGAATGCAAGTTTTTATCCTTCAGGCAGGAATATAACGAATCTACGCATTCTATGTAATCGCCTATCTCATCAAGTCTGTGCATAAGATCCCATATACCTGAATTCTCATCATAATCGCGTTTAAAGCTGCCGTAATCCTTGAGAAAGCTTATCTTCCCAAGAATCTCCATCATGTCGTCTCTGAGTTTTTTATTTCCAATTATGTCGTCAAACACACCACCTCTGTACTTTGTAACAGATGGATCTGCATATATCCGTGACATAACTCCCATTATATAATTCTGTTCAGACTCATTTGCCGACAGTTGTCTACATATCATATCAAGCCCAAGGTCATGCATGACCACAGGGCTCAGTACCCTAAATGAATACTCACCATCCGGTACCAGAAGACTGTATTTTCCTGTTGTATTTTTCCCCATATCTACACCTTTCAAGTAATGCCTAAAGCCTGTCAATCCAGCTCATACCATATATCTTCCGCCAAGCTCAATTCTAATTTCTGCCTATCACCTTCATATACGCTGAAACCATCTCCACGACACCGTCCACGCCGAGCTTCGCCTCATCAAGGCACAGGTCATAATGTCCTGAATATCCCCAGTTCTCTCCTGAGTAATAGTCATGATAGCTTCTTCGCTTGGCATCAGTCTCCTCCACAATACTCTTTGCCTTTGATTCTGATATGCCATGCTTGTCCATTATCCTCTTTATTCTGCTGTCTTTATCTCCGCACAGGAATATTCTCACTGCATCGTTCCTGTTCTTGAATGCAAAGTCCGAGGCTCTTCCCACTACAACGCCATCCTGTCCGTCAAGCAATCTCTCAAGTACCTCCTCCGGGGTCTTTCTTCTCTTCACGACAAAGTCATCTGACACCGACTGCATCATAGAATCTATAGCCTTCTCTCCAAAGAAAAACGGATATTTGTCATACACACCCTTCTCCTTTGCCAGCCTTATTATCTCTTTCTTTGTGTAACAGGCTATACCATATTTTGAGGCAAGTCTTGCCGCCACCTCATCGCCGTCACATCCACACTCTCTGCCTATTGTAATTATCATTCTGTGCACCTCCACTCGTCATTCTTATATAATAGAAATGTCTCATCTCTATAACTCATCAAACAATACACCCCCATTATATTACAATATAGCTGCAGCTGCATCCTATAACTTGCAATATCTACCTCTTTAGAATCCCCGTTCCATACATACGAAATGCTTATCAAAAAGATCACACTCTCCAACCGTTTCAAAACCAATCTTGGCGTATGTCGAAAGCGCCACCACATGTCCTTCTCTGACAAGTATATGAACGCCCTTCATGCCTCTGCTTTTCAGGACATCACAGGCATAGTTCATCATAGTCTTCGCAATTCCCTGTCCCTGCATATCCTTCCTGACGCACAGCCTTGAAAGTTCTCCCGATGGAGCCAGATCTGCTCTCCAGCACGTAAGTGCCTCAACAGCATCGTCGTGATCTATGGATATTGTGGCTACAATCTCTTCTTTGTCATTCTTCATAACAAACAGATCCTCGTTCTTCAGGTCAAATGCTATGGTATTCTCATCAGGATAATTCTCGCTCCACTCACACGGTCCGCCTATCATGGCGTGATAGAGCGAGAGCAGTTCTTCTTTGTCTTTTGGTGTTGCATTTATTATCTTCATATGTCATCTATGTCCTTTCCACAATATAACTGTTGACTTTTCCTGTAGCTTGTTTTATTTTTATTTTATTAAGAAATGGGTTTTCTACTGGGTAGGGTTTATACCTGACAAGGCTTGCTCGTTCCTTTTTTTATTTCTAAAACATCGTACAGATACATTTTCCCAGAAGCGGCATGTCTGATCAATAATCTTGCACTAAACACATTGTACCGCTCAACCTCACCACTTTCATCGTAAACCGGTAACGCAAATCTGGTATCATATCTATACCATCCATTTTTAGCATTACGGCTATGTTTCTCTTTTTTATTTTCTTCCGCCGTTTTGGATGTTGCTATTTCAATGATCTCTGGAATTGCCTGAGCCGCATTTGCCTTTGCTTTTGTCTTTGCATTGTCAATAAGCTCCATATATCTGAGCATATGCTTTCTCACATGATTATCCGATCTGCGATAACACTCAATGAGATATTTCTCATCAGCACTATAATCGACGCTGCTGTTCTCATCCCCGTCTTCTCCAAGCAGCTCTGCCAATGACATGCCAAGTGCCTTACAGATAACAACCAGCTTATCAGCCTGTGGATTGATCTTCTTCTTTTTCCAGTCATTTATAGTGCTGGTGGAAATCCCCGTTCGCCTCGAAAGCTCTGACTGGCTCATACTCAGATCATAAAACTTGAAAATTACGAAATACATCTGCCTAGCTACTCGATAGCTGTGGCTGTCGCTGATACCAGACTTACTATAATCGGAAAATGGATGAATTCGAGAAGGTATACGAGCTCAACAAAGCCATACATCTCCCAGTATGCCTGAATGACATAGAGATCACAGAAGGAGAGTGGGAAGAAACTAAGAGATAGCCTCCAGAAAAAGCATTGCCTCAATCGCCGGTGTCTTTGAAGCATATTCGGTATTTTCTATGCCATTGGTAAGCAACAGCCGTTCCCAAAGCTTAGGATAATTGGAGAAATCAAATGTGTTGTCATCCAGTATCACGTATTCATCTATCTCAGGGTGTTCCGTCAGATAGCTCTGGATGCCCTCGCCTCTGCCAACCCAGACATCAGTTGTCTTTCCAGACAGGCTTAGTCCAAATTTGCCCAGCATAGATACAAGATATGAGAAGTCATCCCCGTCTTCTCTCATAAGCTTCCAATCCGAAGTCAGAATAATCGCCGCATCGCCAAACTGTTTTAACGCCTTTTTCAGCAGCCTCACTCTGGACTCATCGATCCCTGTTCTCCCACTGGGCGCCCCCACAACTGTCGTCCGGGTATTCAATACACCATCTATGTCCAGAAACAATGCAAAACTCATATGGCTTCTCCTTTCTTGTGAATGCCAGCACATATATAATGCGCTGGCATTCACCATTTATAAATCTCTCTTATCAAGATCAACTTATATCATATACACTTCTAAGCCTCAGCTTATCCACACTTCCACTTATAACCTTTACAGTCTTTGAATCTGCATTCAGGTCAAAATAGTTATCCGACAGGATAAGATCCTCATTCTGGTTCAGGATCTCCACACTCTTCGCATAAGCATCCGCACTGACTGTGATATAGTCGCCATCCACTGTCGCCTGCAAATGAGGCTCCTCGTAGCAGAAATACTTCGGATATGAGAATATGACAGTCCCCTCTGATATTACCTGTCCTTTCATACTTGCCTGATAGCTCACATACTGGTGGTAAATGTCGATACCAGGAAGTTCAACCTTGTCAAGCCATACGCTCGTCAGCGCTGGCACAGTGATCTCTTCCTCGTGGGATTCAAGAACACGCGCTGACGCGTCCCTCAACTGCCAGGACACAAGTATTTTCTCTGTGTTCATGGTTTCATTTGCCACGCAGAGGCGTATGGACTTCGGGAATTCAAATGGAAGTCTCACCAGCTCCTGTCCGCTTCCAAGCATGCCCTCCTCTTCACAGGAGATCATGATCGGAGCAAAGAAACGTCTTGCATAGTAGTGAAGTGCCTTTAAGCGCTGGCAGTAATCCACACTGGACCAGGATGCAACCGGCCAGCAGTCGTTGAACTGCCAGTACACCGCTCCCATGCACCTGTCATCATTTCTGTTTCTTCGGAAATGCTCCACGCCATACCTGATGGCATCCGCCTGCAGGAGCTGTGACGCGTAGATAACCGTCTCGAAATCAGATGGATATCTATATGTCTGCTGCATATAATTCATTATCTTTCCATTTGCCGAGCCATTTCTCTGATGCCGCTCCATAATGTATGAAAAGATATTCATATCACGCTCATCATCCGTAAATGTCTCAACAGTCTTCTTTGAAGGAAATGACTGGAAACCGAATTCGGAAAGATATCTGAAGTAAAACTTTCTGTACTCAGAAAATGGCTTATCACCATGCCACACAGCCCAATAATGCACATCACCACGGTTCTCGTCTCTCGGATCATCAAATGAACCACCTGAGGACGGGCTCGCTGGCCAGTAGAATACCTGTGGAGCATACTGCTTCATGATCTTAGGGAGAATTCGCTCGTACATAATAATATAGTCCCGCACCTCGCTGTCCTTGCTCACCCATTTTCTCTCCTTAACAAACTGCTCCATCTCATTATTGCCACACATAAGCCCGAGTGACGCATGATGGCGGATCCTCTTTAAGTTGTCAATAAATTCCGCGGTGATATTTGCCTCAAATTCTGGTGTGAGATCGTAGACAGCACACGCAAACATGAAATCCTGCCACACCACAAGTCCCATCTCATCGCACATATCATAGAACCAGTCGTCAGGATAATATCCACCGCCCCACACACGTATAGAATTGAAGTTCGCAAATACCGCCTTCTCAAGCAGAGTCCTTGTAGTCTCAGGTGTCACACGACCAAGTAGATGGTCCTCCGGAATGTAATCGGCACCCATGGCAAATATATTTACACCGTTTACGCAGGTGGCAAAGCTCTCACCCCATTTGTCCTTTGTGCGGTCCATGGTTATTGTCCGCAGGCCGATCTTTCTCGTCCAGTTGTCAACCACCGTACCATCATCTTTCACAAGGTCAACGGAAACAGTGTAAATGTTCTGTTCACCATACCCACGCGGCCACCAGAGCTGTGGGTTGTCTATATGTATATTCTTCGTGATATCTTCATTTAATATTCTATTTATAATTTCGTTTCCAGCCGGATCTACTACTCTAACTTTTACACTCAGTTGTCCCGTCTCTGATCCAGAACCAATATACTTCCGGGCAAATTCTATCTCCGGCTTTATATCAAGTTCCACTGAGTCCTGACCATGATGCTGCAGGATTTCAACAGAATCTATCCGTGCAGTATCAATTCCAAGCAGGCTGACCGGTCTCCATATTCCTGCATCAGGAAGGTGAGCGCCCCAGTCCCAGCCAAACATGCAGTGAGCCTTTCTGATATGTACAAATCCATTCATGGCATCCTCGGTTCCCCGTGTTGGAGCCTTCGCAAATGCATCTGCGATGAACTTTGTCGGCGAATAAAAATATACACTTAATATATTATCCGACTGCTTCAGGATATCCTTTACCGAATACTCCCATGTCCTGTGCATATTGTCGGCGTGTCCAAGCTTCACACCATTTAGCATGATATCTGCAATGGTGTCCAGTCCTTCAAACCGAAGGATAACCTCTTCCGACCCCAGCAGCTCATCATCACACGAAAAGCTGGTGCGGTACTCATAATCGTAATCCATCAGCTTCAGTGCTTCTATCTCATTGTCCTTCCAGAATGGATCTTCCATCTTGCCCGCCTGCAGCAGATCCCCATACACCGATCCCGGCACTGTCGCCGTGATCCAATCGTCATCGCCTACGCGATGCATTTCCCAACTGTTGTTTACATCAATTTTTTTCATTTTTTCTCCACGGGGACGTTCCTACTACAGCATCATCTCTGTCCACTCTTTCTCTTTAAATCCAGTCAGCACGAAACCTTCAGCAACGACAAGCGGTCTCTTCACCAACATGCCATTTGTCGCAAGAAGCTGCAACTGCTCATCCTCGCTCATGTCCGGAAGCTTGTCCTTCAGTTTCATCTCCTTATACAGCATGCCGCTCGTATTGAAGAATCTCTTGAGCGGAAGTCCACTCTTCTCATACCATTTCTTAAGCTCCTCATATGTAGGATTATCATCCACAATGTGACGCTCCGTGTATTCTATCCTATTCTCGTCAAGCCATTTCTTTGCCTTCTGGCAGGTTGAACACTTTGGGTAACATATAAATTCCATCGTCTTTTCTCCTTTTCTATTTGGCTTATTGCTACAAGCCTCAATTTCATCATATCAAGTTGCTTAATGATTTTCTCTCCAATATTTCTGACAAATGGCGCACATTCCCATGTCATTTACTCTCAGTGGAGAAAAATACTTCTTTATGTTTATTGAAAATACAGTGTTATATTCTCCATTGCCATCTCTCGAAGTAATCTTGTCCGGCATATCCGGGTTATAACCCATTGAGCCACAGCAAATGCAGGTATTCATCCATTTTGCCATCTTGGGGTATTGTTTCAGGTAGTTTAGGGCTTCGGTTTTTCTGTCCATGGAGTCTCCTTATCTTCTTTATCCTTTTTAGGCAATGCTGGATGCTGCATTGGCTATATTACAGCCTCATTTTCTTTATGCTCATTTACAGAAAGATTTTCCATCAAATCTTCACCAATTTTATAGACGGATAACTTATCTATTGCCATTTGAACCTGAAACTCATTTAGTTCGATCTCAACATCGTGAATGTTTCCGCTTTGGGGCAGTCTGACATGAATAACTGCAAAATGCTGATACTCCTCAGTATTATAAATTCCATCCTCATACTTCTTAAGACGTACTATTTTTCTTGATATTCCTTCCACCAGCCGATAATCTATTGCATATATTTTTTTCTCCGTGAATCCATGTAAATGTGTAGTTCCAAATGCTAATGCATTTGTTTTATAGAAAAGCATCTGACTTTTTAAATATGACGCTTCAAGTCCCTCATAATCAATATCGCCCTTCAGCCACTTCCGTACCGGCATTCCTATATACAGTGAAAACTCTAGCCAAAACAAGAATCCGAATAGGCAAAATCCTATGATAGCCATATAATAACGCCCTAAAGGAATAAGACACAAGGTACAAAACATTAGGAACAATGGCAATATCATTTTGACAAGATATTCCCGTCTTTGAAATCTTTTTAATAAATCCAGTTTCATGCTTTGATATTTAGGTTTCTCAAATGTGTGCTCATTGAGATAGGCTACATATTTCTCATGCCACTCAGGGCTTTCAAAATAACTGCCATTCATATATTGTGCTTTCATCTCACGAGCTTTCGTATCTGCTTTACTTTCCTTGCAATACGCATAGAGCAAATATGCAATGAGCATCGGACAAACAATGCATGCCGCACATTTTCCAACCATATCTCCTATGACAAAAAACAGAAATAGTCCCATAAGGACTGTAAAAACAATATACACAACCAATGCTTTCCTGGTCATAGCGAATGGAAATTTGTCTTTTTTCCTCATATAATTCTATTTTCTCCAACTTCGAACTCATTTCACAACAATGGGTACAACTATTTGCGTACACATTATCCGTCAGAACCACCTAAATACCGCATAAACTCAAGGTTTCTTGCTTAGCAAGCAGACGGTCTTCACATGAAAAGACAGCACTCTATGAATTACCGATTTGTGTCTGGAAGTTACTCATCCGAACCCATCCACATCATCACTGGTTTCATGCTACTTCTTCGCATTCTCTTCCAATTCCAACATGTACTTATCAAAATCAGACATGAACAGCCTATCCTGAATAACACGATATTTTTCAAATTCAGTTTCAGCTTTTGCCTTGGCAATCTCAGCAGTGATTTTGCCTGCATCCTGAAGAACATCTCTGTCGTCGGCCATCAAGAATAAATCCAAACGCTTTGCCCAATCCTCCATCGTCATTGGAATATGACGTTCCGCCCGATCCTCTGCCAAATCCAGATAAGCAGATACAATACGCTCTAATGAACGCATTTCCTTCTCTGAAAGATAATTCTTCGCAACACTCACATCACTTTTTACAATCTTGCCTTCCGGCGCTGCTGCCCAAGTAGTTAATCCCATGTGTGGCTTATCTGCATCAGCCCGCTCATAAATCAACTCTGCTGCTGTATGTCCGTGAACTGCATAATGCATCTTGTTTTGAACCTTTGCAAAGAACTGCTTTGTTGTTTTTGCTGTTCGGTCATAATCAAGAGCTGTAGCATAGATGTCCGTTATTTTCTGATAAAATCTCCGCTCAGAGAGACGGATCTCACGAATCTGCTCAAGCAGGCGGTCAAAGTATTCTACTGTAAGCACAGAGCCACCATTTTTCAGGCGTTCGTCATCCATGACCCAGCCTTTAATAGTGTAGTCTTTCACGATACCATTGGCCCACTTGCGGAACTGCACCGCTCGCTCATTATTAACCTTGAATCCGACCGCAATAATCATTTGAAGATTATAATGCTTTGTATCACGAGTCACCTGACGGGAACCTTCCGTTTGAACTATCCGGAAATTCCGGATAGTTGAATCTTCCTCAAGCTCTGAGTCGGAATAAATCTTCTTAATATGCTCATTGATTGTACGAACATCCACATTATACAATGTGGCCATCATCTTCTGTGTCAGCCATATATTCTCATCCTCATAGCGCATCTCAATACTGTCCTGCTGACCACCGATAGAGGCAACATAGGTTAAATATTCTGCTGCACTGGAACGGATGGTTATTTCATCCTTTTTCTTTTTCAAATAAGAGGTCTCCTTTTGCAAATACTTATTTATTTCTCCAATATTTCTGACAAATGGCGCACATCCCCATGTCATTTACTCTCAGTGGAGAAAAATACTTCTTTATGTTTCTTGAAAATACAGTATTATATTCCCCATTGCCATCTCTCGAATTAATCTTGTCTGGCATATCCGGGTTATAACCCATTGAGCCACAGCAAATGCATATATTCATCCATTTCGCCATCTTGGGGTATTGTTTCAGGTAGTTTAGGACTTCGGTTTTTCTGTCCACTTGGTCTCATTAGTAATCTTTCTTCTTATTCTCATCAACTATAATCCAACGTCCGCTTTCCTTCTATTGCTCCATGCCTCGTGGTTGTTGCAATTTTTGCAACAACCACTTTTTCATCTAATTCACCTGTTTCAAATATTTTTTCAAATGTCTACTTATTCCGGACTTATCCACACCAAATATCTCAGACATACCTTTCTGAGATACCCAAATGCTTTCATCCGCTATATATGCATCAACTGATACATCACCTTCATCTGAATGATATAACACCATTTCCATTTGTTTATCAAAATCAGTCATAGAATTCCTTTCTGAATCATATACTTTTGATGTGACATTTTTACATTACCCTGATTCACCATTGCGTACTGCATGGTAGTGTCAATTTGGGAGTGACCAAGTATTTTCTGCAAGTTCAAAGTATCAGGCGCACATTAACATGGTGCTAGATGCACCTACCCCCCTTGTGACTTCATCTTTAAAGACATCTTAATTATAGTACATAAGGAAACAATTCTAAGATGGTTCATCCATCATAATTATGTCAACAGTGTTGACACTTTTCATTATCCTTATAATGCTAAATAAGACTACATGCCTTTTTATATCCACTATAGGGTGTTGTCAATACATTCAAACGTAAACAAAAGATGTATTATTATATTTTACTTTATCCCACCATGTTAAACCAATTTACCAAACGTCATTCTCGGAGTATCTTTTTCACATAATTTATTAACACAAAAATTTACAATCCGACTTATCGAAAACAATTTTTAAAACGTTCAAGTATGTTTGTATAATAATCTCTTTCACCTATAAAATGCATATATGGAATTGATTGAATCCATACACTCTATGATTAATAATCTACATATTTAATTTACAGCATCAAAATATCCAATGATTCCTATATATCCGTCTTTCTTCATAGGAGACCACAATGTATGCAGTTTCAGACTATACATCTGGCTACCATTTTCCACCTTCGCTTTTATCTGCACAGAGTATTGATATCCAAAAGTGTTAAATTTTGAATCATCTACAATGAGTATTTTTTGTTTCTTGTCCTTCTTATTTCTCTTTAGTGATTATTGATCAATAAATTGGGCTTCCTCCCTCCCAAGTTTTATATTTCTTATGGTTTTCTTCAGCAACTTCATATCAACTGGTTTTGAAATATGAGCATTCATTCCAGCAGCGAGAGAGTGCTGCACATCCTCTGAAAATGCATTGGCAGTCATGGCAATAATCGGGATCGTCTTTGCCTGTTCATGTGAACTTCTACGGATTGCCTCCGTTGCCTCATAACCATTCATAACAGGCATTTGTACATCCATCAAGATCATATCATACTCACCGGGCACGGACTGTTCAAATGCTTCCAAAATCCTTTTGCCATTTTCACAAATAGTACACTCTGCACCTTCAAGTTTTAATAATTCCATTAGGATTTCTGCATTCAACTCATTATCCTCTGCACAAAGGATGCGCATTCCATCCAGAATATCACTATCTGTCTCATGCATTTCTATCTGTTCTGTCGAAGAAACTACTCTGTTCTCCACAATTTTTAGATTTAAGATTACTTCAAAACTACTTCCGCGATTTGGTTCGCTTTCAACCTCAATCGTTCCCCCCATCGATTCAACCAGATTTTTAGTGATTGCCATTCCCAGACCAGTTCCCTGTATTTTGTTTGTTACGGAACTTTCTGCACGAGTAAACGCGTCAAAGATAGTTTCTTTAAAATCAGCAGACATTCCCATACCATTGTCACTGACTATAAAATGATATTTTCCATATGTAGAAGAGTTTGTCTCACTTTCTTCTGCTATAAACTGGATTATTCCACCTTCCTGTGTGTACTTTATTGCATTAGACAACAGATTACTGAAAATCTGCATCAGATGAACCTTGTCGCCATTTACCCACTCATGTTTAAGGTTTTCTTTTGTGATTATAAAACTCTGATTTTTCTCGTTTGCCTGTGAACGAAATATTGTATTGAGTTCTTCTATAGAATCCAAAATAGAAAAATCAGAATATTTGAAAACTGTTTTTCCAGCTTCAATCTTGCTCATATCCAAAACATCATTGATAATTCCTAATAGATGCTGAGAAGAAATAGCTATTTTATCTGCATACTCTATAACTTTTTCTTTGTCGCCGGCATTATGTCTGATTAATGATATAATACCAATGATTGCGTTCATAGGTGTGCGAATATCATGCGACATATTGGATAAAAAATCTGTTTTTGCCTTATTTGCATTTTCAGCGGTTTGTAGAGCCTCAATAGCAATGTTCTTAGCCTTTTTCAGATTTTTATTAGCTTCTTCCATTTCGCTTATAGCCATTGCCTGAAGCTCATTGTTTCTTTTTTCAAATTTAACTTTTTGATTTGCAATACTGAATCTGGAAATACTGTAGAATAATCCAGCAAAAAGCAAGAGTATAAATCCTGTCATGAGCATTGTAGTAAGCCCAATCGTTTTCTGGTATTCTTTCAACACATTATCTACTGTCGCTTTTTTTACAATACAAATCAACATCGTATTGTTGCTTTCTATCGGACAATATCCCAAATAATAAGGCTCATCTTTCCCCAAAAGTTCTACTCCCTTTTTTCCCCCCGCAATCTTTTTATTCAGAGAATCAAACTCTTTTTCTGTTATAGCATGATCACTTTTCAAATGTTTCAGTAATGAATAATTTCGAAAAAAAATGTCATCCTTCTGGTTCGTATAAGTAATATTTCCATCATCATCCAACATGAAGAGATATGCACTTCCATCATATCCTCCAAGATTTAACATGGAGTCTAATTTCGAATGATCATACACTGTTCCAATCGCTGTATAAGTTTCCCCATTAATCATATATTCTTGACATGGAATTGCTACCAAATAACCGTCTTTTTTCACTTGTTCAAATTCCAAAGCGACCAATTTCCCAATATTAGATCCATTTCTCAAATCCAGCAAAAGCTTACTAGGCATATCAACTTTCAGTTTTGTTCCATCTGAGGTTATAGCTTTTCCATTTTCCTGTAGAAATAAAAGTGTACTCTCAGATTCTTTTTCCCATGCATTAAAAAAGATTCGGTTATTTTCTGTTTCAAGGGATATTTTCTTCTCTTTACACAGATAGCCCTCAACAAAATGTAACTGTCTATAGTATCCACTCACTTGCATATCATAGGTCTGTTGAATCTGTTCGACAACAGCTTCCATACTGATTTCTCCATTTACCTCAATATATGTATTCATCCTATTCAACAGAAACTTTACAAAAACAAAACTTGAAAGAATGAAAATTATGACAAACAATGGCATTATTATTTTTTTTCTCTTAATTATCTCTTGTTCTATTTGCACTTTATTTTTTAACCTCTATATAGTCTTCTGGTGCTGACGGTTGCTGCCCATTTGACATGGCCGCAATCCATGCACTAGATAATGTTGTATCCCCTATTTGCTCAACAGCACATTTTGGATTAATTTTTTTCAAAATAGATTTTGTCGTATCCGTAAGAAGAATGGAATATTCCTTTTCTGTGTCTATTTTTTTATCATTTATTGTTATATCCTTTAATGAGAATCCGTTTTCTTCGTTTTTGACAATTATTTTCATACCAGATGCAATCGGCAACTCACCATGCTCTTTAAAATAGCTATATAAATCAGTGTCATTATTTCCAATAATAAATTCAATATCCTGATCTGGAAACTGCTCATGGATATAAGGAGCAATATTTTTCATTAAACGATTTTCCCACAGATACACGGTAAGGTGATCGTTTTTTTTAGATTGTCCATATCCAGCCCAAATACCAGTTACTAAAAGTACACCAGACACCAATGCGGCCAGATAACATTTTGTTTTTTGCATACGTCAAATTCCTTATTCTTTCGATTAAAACACATTTCAATATTTTCGTTTTACAAGCCCTTTAGCTTTGTGTCACAGATTTTCATCTGCTTTGTCTCAATTCTTTTTATTATAGCATTTTATTTTTTCACGTCCATATTTTTCACGTTAATGTAAAAAAATGAAACACTTACATATATACAGAAACAAAGAAATTAATCAAGAAATATGGAACCCGAGATCCATTTGAGATCATGGATCAGATGAACATTGTTGTCGGGGAAACTTCCAGATATAAGACACTGAAAGGATATTGTTTTATGAGCTGCAAGATGATACACTCTACAATATGACGGATAATACAGAATACCAGGCTTATCATATGCCGATGGAGATTCAGAGCAATTTCCTGGCGAAATAAAGT